>Ga0105048_10001078_pt1 | contig 44008 bp, 43 predicted proteins | sample MAT05_FD_78382 | JGI IMG/M metagenome (GOLD analysis project Ga0105048, IMG submission 78382) | Freshwater microbial communities from Lake Fryxell liftoff mats and glacier meltwater in Antarctica - MAT-05 | ecosystem: Environmental > Aquatic > Freshwater > Ice > Liftoff microbial mat | place... | reverse complement strand
TTGCCGGTTCCGGTCCTCGGGTCACATCCGTCGAGGATGCTCCCCTGCGGTCCTCACCGTCGCCTTGCCCTCCGAGCGCCTCGACCGCGATCATCGATCGACTTGTCCATTCGCGGGCCCTTACCTGGATGGCTGGCGCGAGGAGCTAGCGATGATCGTCACGCGCTGACAGGAGGGCCGCGGCGGCGATGATTTCGGCAGTAGTGGCGGGGTCGGCCTCGACGGTGGCAGCGGCGGCCAGCAGGGCACGGGCCGGCGCGCGGGCCGCGGCGACGGTGGCTCCCAGCTCGCCGAGCGCCCAGGCGGCGTGGCCCCGGACCAAGGCCGTCGGGCTGGTCACCAAGGCCGCGAGGGGCGCGAGGGCGCGAGCGTCGGCGCTGTTGCCCAGCGCGACCGCGACGTTGCGTTGCAGGCGGGCGCGGTCGATACGGCGCAGCGCGGTGCGGCGGACAAAGCCGCGCAGCTGGTTGGCGCCGATGGTGGCGAGGCGCTCGAGATCGGGCCAGACGTGGTCGAGGTCGCGCGCGGTCAGCTCGACGGCCGGCGTGGTGCGCTCGGGCGCGCTGGCGTTCCACGGGCAGACCTCCTGGCAGACGTCGCAGCCGAAGATCCGCGCGCCCATCGCCGCGCGCAGCTCGACGGGGATGGCGCCGTCGTGCTCGATGGTCAGGTACGAGATGCAGCGGCGGGCGTCGAGGACGAAGGCGTCGACGAAGGCGCCGGTCGGGCAGGCGTCGAGGCAGGCGCGACAGCCGCCGCAGCGCGAGCGCTCGGGCTTGCCGTCGGTGGGCGCCAGCTCGGCGGTGAGCAGCAGCTCGCCGAGCACGACATACGAACCGAGGCCGGGCGCGATGAGCATCGTGTTCTTGGCCGCGAACCCGAGGCCGGCGCGCTCGGCCAGCTCACGCTCGGGCAGCGGCGCCGAGTCGACGCAGACCCGGGCCCCGATCGGCCCGGCCACCGCGGTGAGCGCGTCGGCGACCTCGCGCAGCCGGTCGCGGAGGACGAGGTGGTAGTCGGTGCCGCGGGCGTAGCGCGCGATCACGCCGCGCAGCGGACCGGGCGCGGGTGGTGCGTCGGCGCCGTAGGCCAGCGCGACGATGATGGCGGTCCGGGCGCCCTCGAGCAGCACCGACGGATCGGCGCGCCCCGCGACGTGCTCGGGTGAGGCGAGATAGGTCATCTCGCCGTGGTGGCCGGCGGCGAGCCAGGCCTGGTAGGTGGCGGCGCGCTTCGACGGCTCGATCGGCACGATGCCGATGCGGTGGAAGCCGGCGCGCTGGCAAGCCGCGATCGCCAGGTCGCGCAGCGCGACCGGACCGATCACAGCGCGGCGAGCTCGTCGCCGCCTTCGCGGTCGTCGTCTTCGGGCACGCCGGCGAAGAAGACCCGATCGTAGGCGACCGTGACGTCCTTGTCGCGGGCCTCGGGATAGTCGACGAGCTGGCCGCGATAGGTCCGGACCACGACCCGATCGGCGTGGCGCTCGACGATGTAGTCGGGGCCGATCGGCAGCTTGCCGCCACCGCCGGGCGCGTCGATGACCAGGTGCGGGATGCACATGCCGCTCATCCAGCCCCGCAGCGAGCCGTACAGCTCGATCGCGGCGTCGACGGGCGTGCGCAGGTGATCGGTGCCGATGACGGTGTCGCCCTGGAATAGATAGTACGGCCGCACCCGCGAGCGCAGCAGGCCGCGGAACAGCGCGCGCAGGCTGCGCGTCGACGAGTTGATGCCGCGCAGGAGCACGGCCTGGTTGCCGACCGGGATGCCGTGGTCGACCAAGCGCTCACAGGCCGCGCGTGACTCGGGCGTCAGCTCCTTGGCGTGGTTGAAGTGGGTGTTGATGAACACCGGCGCGAAGCGGCGCAGCGCGGCGCACAGCTCGTCGTCGACGCGCATCGGGCACACCACCGGGATGCGGGTGCCGATGCGGATGGTCTCGAGATGCGGGATGGCGCGCAGCCGACCGACGATGCCGGCCAGCTTCTCGGTGGTCATGAGCAGCGGATCGCCGCCCGAGATGAGGACGTCGCGGATCCGCGGCGTGCGTGCCAGGTACTCGAGGCCCGCGTCGAGATCGTCGGTGGTGGGCGGCGCGTCGCCCCCGACCAGGCGCCGACGGTTGCAGTGCCGGCAGTAGATCGCGCAGCGATCGACGACGAGCAGGAGCGCGCGATCCGGATACTTGTGGATGACGCAGGGCGCCGGGTGATGGGTGTCCTCGCCCAACGGATCGCGCAGCTCCTCGGCCCGGATGTCGAGTTCGGCGGCGCGCGGGATGGCCTGCATGCGGATCGGGCAGGTCGGATCGCGCGGATCCATGAGGCTCGCGTAGTACGGCGTGAGCCCGACCCGGAACAGGTGGGCCGACGCCGAGAGGCCGTCGCGCTCGCCGATCGAGAGGTCGACGACACCAGCCAGCTCCTCGGCGGTGGTGAGCATGTTGCGGAGCTGCCACCGCCAGTTGTGCCAGTCGCGATCGGCGACCTCGGCGCGCCGGACCGAGCGCGGCGGCCCGGCCGGCGCGGGGGCAGAGTCGGTGATCACAGGCAACATCGGCCCTCGGTTACCGCGCGCGCTCGCCCTTGGCAACCATCATGGCGAGGCGTCGGCGATCAGGCGGGCCGCGGCGATGACCGGCGCGAGCCCGTCGGTGAGCGGCAAGCGCGCCAGCTCGGCGCGGTCGACCCAGCGCGCGGCTCGGGCGTCGTCGTCGGCGCGCGGCGCGGGCGCACCGGCGGCTGGGCGCGCGAGGTAGTCGAGGATGACGTAGTGATAGGTGCCGCCGTCGGCCGCGATGACCCGCTCGACGACCTCGACCAGCGCCCCGACCTCGACGGTGATGCCGGTCTCCTCGAGACACTCGCGCGCGACCGCGGCGACCAGCCCCTCGCCATGCTCGACCTTGCCGCCAGGGACGGTCCACAGACCGACGCCGGGCGGCTGGCCGCGCTCGACCAGCAGCACCCGTCCCGCGGCGTCGAACACGATCGCGGCGACCGCGACGACCGGATGGGCCGCCGGCACGCTCATCGCTTCGACCTGGGCAACGCCTTCGACAACGGTTTCGGCAACGGTTTCGGTAACGGTTTCGGCAACGGTTTCGGCAACGGTTTCGGCAACGGTTTCGGCAACGGTTTCGGCAACGGTTTCGGCAACGGTTTCGGCAACGGTTTCGGCGACGGTTTCGTCTTCGCGTCCGCCTTCGTCCACATTTTCACCGGCGCCACCTGTCCCGGTAGCTCCGCCGACGGACAGTACGGCGCCAGCGAGCATTGCTCGCACAGCGGCTTCTTGGCGTGGCAGACCCGCCGGCCATGCCAGATCAGCCGGTTCGAGAAGTGCTTCCACTCCGACCGCGGCACGATCGCCATCAGATCGCGCTCGATCTCCACCGGGTCGGTCGCCGTCGTCAGCTCCAGCCGCTGGCTGAGCCGAGTCACGTGGGTGTCGACCACGACGCCGACCACGACGCCGAGCGCGTTTTGCAGCACCACGTTGCCGGTCTTGCGCGCCACGCCAGGCAACTCGACCATCGCCTCGAGAGTCGAAGGAACTTCGCCGCCGTGACGTTCGATCAGTGCCCTCGACATGCCCAGCAGGCTGCGACCCTTGGCGCGGTAAAATCCACTCGCGTAGATGAGCGGCTCGAGCTCCTCGGGCTGGGCCTGTGCCAGCGCGCGCGCGTCCGGGTAGCGCGCGAACAGCGCCGGCGACAGCTTGTTGATGCCCTTGTCGGTCGACTGCGCGGCGAGGATGGTCGCGCACAGCAGCTCGAAGGCGTTGCGGTGATCGAGCTCGACGACAGCGTCGGGCCAGGTGGCGGCGAGCGTGGCGATGATGCCCGCGACGCGGTCCGGCAGATCGCGCGCGACGGACGTGGTAGACCGACGGTGACCCATGAAGCCAGCGCACGGTAGCACTGCCCGCGCGATCTCGTCCTTCGCCCTGCTGTCCGCCGTCGTGCTGGGCAGCGTGGTCGGCGCCGGATGCCAGTCGCGCAAAGAGATCAACGAGGCGCGCCACTCGGTCTACGACGCCGACTTTGCCGTCGTGTATTCGGCCGCCGTCGAGGCGGTGCGCAAGCTCTACCCCAGCTACGACGAGAACCCGGTCACCGGGGTCATCAAGACCTCGTGGCACCAGGTGAAATACACCGACCCCGGCGCCGACGATCCCAAGACCAACCAGGTCCGCGATCGCGCGACCGGCGTGGGCGATTCGTCGCCCAGCAACAGCACGCTCGGCTACAGCCCGTCGCTGGCCCGCAAGCTGAACTTCATCCGTTTCGACGTGACCGTCACCGGCGGCCGACCGTGGCGGGTCCGCGTGGTCGGCGCGGCGTCGCAGATGGAGCCCGGCAACGCGCTGCCCACCGAGCTCAAGGGCGCCAACGCGCCGCACTGGCTGGCCGGCCGCACCGACGGCATGGTGATCGCCATCCATCGCGAGCTCAAGCGCTACGCGGTGATCGTCCCCGACGCGGCGCCGGTGGTCGAGGTCGTCGAGGAGGTCGAGGTTGGCGGCGCGATCGAACCTGGCGCCAAGACCGCGGTGGCCGCGGTGATCCGCGCGCTCCACAAGCGCGACTACGCAGCGCTCCGGGCCCAGGTCGCCGACGACGTGGTGTGGAGCCTGGGCGCTGCCCCCAGCGCCGACGTCGCGCTCGCGATGTGGCAGGCCGATCCCACGATGCTGACCGCGCTCGAGAACGCGATCAGCGCCGGCTGTGGCGCCGATGGCGCCGAGGTGTCCTGCCCGGCGGCGCCCACGCCCCAGGTCGCCCACGCCCGCTTCGCGCAGCGCGGCGCGGCCTGGAAGCTGGTCGCGTTCGTCGCCGTCGAGCGGTAAGGCTACGGGTAGGTCGGGCCGCCGCAGCGCTCGACCAAGGCCTCGAGGATGCGCGCGGTCGCGCCCCAGATCCGGTGCGGACCGTAGTGGTAGGCCCGCATCGAGTACGGCACGCCGTTCCAGGTCCGCGTGCCCAGATCCTCGACGTTGCGACGGTCGAAGAACAGCGCGAGTGGCGCCCAGAACCACGCCGCGACCTCGCGCGGCTCGGGCACCAGCTCGATCGCCGCGTCGAGCTCGGCGACCACCGGCGTGATCGCGTAGCCGGTCGGCGTCGGTACGTCGTCGAGCGTCCCCAGCACGCGCGGCGCGTCGCGCGGGACGGCTAGCTCCTCGAAGGCCTCGCGGCGCGCGGTCTCGACCAGATCCAGGTCGCTGAGGTCGAAGCCGCCGCCGGGCAGGGCGATCTGCCCTGAGTGGGTCGGCGCATCGGCGCCCCGCACGATCATGGGCACGAAGGTCGCGCCGTCGTGCTCGACGAGAAGCACCGCCACCGCCGACTGTCGCAAGCTGAGCGACGGGGCATCGATCCGACGACCGGACTGCGCGGCCAGCGCGGCGGTCACCCGATCGACCAGCGCGCGGTGGGCGCTCACTCGCTACACGCGGCTCGACGCACCGGGAGGATCTTGTCGGGGTTGAGCAGGTCGAGCGGGTCCCACATCGCCTTCCACTTGCGCTGCCAGTCGAGGACGCGGTCGCTCTGCTCGAGCGGCATGAAGTCGCGCTTGATGAGCCCGATGCCGTGCTCGCCCGACAGGGTGCCGCGCAGCGCGACCGCGTCGGCGAAGACCCGGTGCACCGCGGCCCATACGTTCTTCATGACCGCTGGATCGGCGGGGTCGCCGTCGGACAGGACGTTGACGTGCAGGTTGCCGTCGCCGGCGTGGCCGAACACCGCGATCGGGAGATTGAATTCGGCACTGGTGCGATCGACGCGGGTCAGCATCTCGCCGATCGCGCTGCGCGGCACACACACGTCTTCGCCGATCTTGATCGGGTGGGCCTCCTTGAGCGCCGGCGAGATCGCACGTCGGGCTTCCCACAGCGCGCGTCGCTCGTTGGGATCGTTGGCGGCGAAGACGTCGAGGGCGCCGGCGGCGTCGCAGTCCGCGCCGAGGCGTTCGATCTCGGCGTCGAGCGCGTCGGGATCGCCGTCGACCTCGATGAGCGCGATCGCGCCGGCGGTGGCGGGGAACCCGTAGCGCGAGCGGGCGCGGATGTGATCGATCGAGGTCTTGTCGGCCAGCTCGAGGACGCGCGGGCGGATGCCGCGGCCGATCAGCGCGGTGATCGCGCGGCTCGCGCTGGCGACGTCGGGGAAGATCGCGAGCAAGGTCGCGACCGCCGGCGGCTTGGGCAGTAGCTTCAAGGTCAGCTCGGTGATCACGCCGAAGGTGCCCTCAGAGCCGACGAAGCCAGCGGTGAGGTCGTAGCCGGTCACGCCCTTGGCGGTGCGGCGGCCGATCCGCAGCACCTCGCCACCCATGAGCGCCACCTCCATGCCGAGCACGTACTCGCGAGTGACGCCGTAGCGGAACGCGCGGGGGCCGCCGGCGTTGTTGGCGACGTTGCCGCCGATCGAGCAATACTCGAGGCTGGCCGGGTCGGGCGGGTAGAACAGGCCCTGGGCCTCGACGAGGGTCTGGAGCGTGCCGGTGACCACCCCGGGCTCGACGACGGCCACCAGATCGTCGGTGCTGATCTCCTTGACGGTCTGCATGGTCTCGACCGAGAGCACCACGCCGCCTCGCACCGGCAAGCAGCCACCGGTGAGCCCCGACCCGGCGCCGCGCGGCGTGACCGGGACCCGGTGCTCGGCGCACAACCGCAGCACCGCCGCGACCTCGTCGGTGGTTCGGCACCGCGCGGCGACGTCGGCCGGGAAGGGGCCGATCAGGCTCTCGTCGCGCGCGTAGTCCGCGAGCCGCGCGTCGCCGGGCAAGATGACCTGACCGGAGCCTAGCTCACGCGTGAGCAGCTCGCCGATGTCGACGGTCGCCAAGGTAGGAACCCCAGGTCTGCGGAGCCGGTCCTGGGCTAGGTGCCTAGACCGCGAACGACGAGCCGCAGCCGCAGGTCGACTTGACGTTCGGGTTCTGGAACTTGAAGCCGGCGCCCGACAGGCCCTCGACGTAGTCGATCTCGGTGCCGACCAGGTACATGAGGCTCATCTCGTCGACGACCACCTTGACGCCCGACAGCTCGAACTGCTGGTCGACCTCGGTTGGGGCGTCGAAGTACAGGTCGTACGAGAAGCCGGCGCAGCCGCCGCCGACGACGCGCAGGCGCAGGCCCATCTCGGTCTCGATCGCCTCGGCGTCGCGGATCTCGTTGACCTTGGTGGCGGCGATCGGCGTGAGGCCGATCAGCGTGTCGAGGCTCGCAGGTAGTTCCTGCGGTGGGGGCGGGGCGTCGGTCTTGGGATTCTCGCGGAACAGGGTTGCCATGGTTTCCTCCGACTGACGTCACCGCCAGCGTGCCTCAGATGTACCGAGTTCGGAGCGACTTGGCAACCACGTCGACCGAACCGGCCCGTGCGGGCTACCTTGGCCGTCATGACCTCGAGCTTTGCCGATCATGTCGCGCAGATCCGCGCGGGCGTGCGCGAGATCGCGGTCGCTGAGGCTGCATCATCGACCGCGATCCGACTCGATGTCCGGGAACCGGACGAGACCGCGGCCGGGCATCTGGTCGACGCCCAGCTGGTCCCGCGGGGGTTTCTCGAGCAGCGCATCCAGGCAGCCGTCCCCGATCCGGCCACGCCGCTCGTGGTCTATTGCGCCAGCGGCAACCGCTCGGTCCTGGCGGCCCGCACCCTCGCCGAGCTCGGCTACACCGACGTGCGCTCGCTGGCCGGCGGGATCGCGGCCTGGCGCGCCGCCGGGCTGCCGGTCGCGACGCCGACCGGCGGGCTCACCGTCGCGCAGCGCGCTCGCTACGCGCGCCACCTGATGCTGCCGGAGGTCGGTGAGGCTGGGCAGCGCAAGCTCCTGGCCGCCCGCATCGCCCTCATCGGCGCTGGCGGCCTGGGCTCGCCAGCTGCGCTCTACCTGGCCGCGGCCGGGGTCGGGCGGCTGTCGATCTTCGACGACGACGTGGTCGACGTCTCCAACCTGCAGCGCCAGGTGATCCACACCAGCGAGCGCGTGGGCCAGCCCAAGGTCGACAGCGCAGCGCGCACCATCGCCGCGCTCAACCCCGACGTCGCGGTCGCGGCCCACCGGACCCGGCTGTCGAGCACCGACGCCCTGACTGCGCTGGCCGGCCACGACGTCATCGTCGACGGCAGCGACAACTTCGCGACCCGCTATCTGGTCAACGACGTGGCGCTGCGCCTGGGCATCCCGGTGGTCCATGCCTCGGTGTGGCGCTTCGAGGGCCAGCTCAGCGTGTTTGGCGGCGCGGGCCAGCCTTGCTATCGGTGCCTGTACCCCGAGCCGCCGCCGCCCGGGACGTCGCCGAGCTGCGCCGACGCCGGCGTGCTGGGGGTGCTGCCCGGGGTGATGGGCGTCCTCCAGGCCACCGAGGCCCTCAAGCTGGTCCTGGGACTGCCGACGGTGGCCGGGCGCCTGCTGGTCTATGACGCGCTCCGCACCAAGGTCCGGGAGCTGGCGCTGCGCGCCGATCCCCACTGCCCGACCTGCGGCGACGGCGTCGAGCGCGCCACGCTGCCACTCATCGACTACCGCGCGTTCTGCCGTGGGACCTGACCGGGCCGCGCCTTGACCACCCGGTAACGGCACGGGACAATCGCGCCCCGTGTCGATCGCCCCCGGCCAGCAGGTGGGCAACTATCAGGTGCTGTCGCGCCTGGGAGTTGGCGGGATGGGCGCGGTCTATCTCGCCGAGCACCCGATCATCGGCAAGAAGGTCGCGCTCAAGGTCATCCACCGCGAGCTGGCCGGCAACCGCGAGGTCATCTCGCGCTTCTACCAGGAGGCGCGCGCGGTCAACCTCATCGGCAACCAGCACATCGTCGAGATCCACGACTTCGGGCAGTCACCCGACGGCGATCACTTCTTCATCATGGAGTATCTCGACGGGAAGACCCTGGCGCAGGTGCTCACCCGCGAGCGCATCTTCGAGGTCGGGCGCGCCCTCCACATCGCGGCCCAGATCGCCGACGCGTTGGCTTCGGCCCATGACGCTGGCGTCATCCATCGCGATCTCAAGCCCGACAACGTCATGCTGTGCATGCGGGGCAGCGACTACGACTTCGTGAAGCTCCTCGACTTCGGCCTCGCCAAGTTGATGCTCGAGGGCAGCGCCCAGAAGCTCACCGCGGCCGGCGTCATCCTCGGCACGCCGCAGTACATGTCGCCCGAGGCCTGCGAGAGCAAGAAGGTCGACCAACGGGCCGACATCTACGCGCTCGGCGTGTTGCTGTTCCAGATGCTGACCGGGCAGGTGCCCTTCGACGGCGAGTCGATGGGCTCGATCCTGATCAAGCAGGTCATCGAGGCGCCGCCCGCACCGCGCGGGCTCTCGCCGCTCATCCCGCCCGCGGTCGAGCAGATCATCCTGCGCTGCCTGGCCAAGTCGCCCGACGCTCGCTTCCAGACCATGGCGCAATTGCGCGAGGTGCTGCGCGATCCCGATCGCTACCTGGCGACCTCGCCGCCGATGATGCCGGCCGCGCAGCCCAGCGCGAAGGCCCAGCAGACGACGATGTACGCGGTGGGCACCAACCAGGCGCTCGGCCTACAAGCGACCGCGGCGCTACCTGCGCTCGGCCAGGCGGCGACCGCGATGCATCAAGTGCCGCGGCCCGGCGGCGGGCAGGCCTCGACGATGCTCATCGACAACATGTTCGGTGGACCGACCCAGCAGGTGAACCAGAACCCCACGATGATCGTCGAGGCCGTGCCGTACCGACCGGCCCACCCGCAGGCTCCGCAGGCGCTGCCGCACCAGCCGTCGCAGCCGATGCCGCGCTACCCGACCGCGGCGCCCGGCGAGATGCCGCGCTACGCCACCGCGCCACCCCAGGTGCAGCACGTCCCGCAGAACCAGACGATGGTGATCGCGACGCCGGTCGGCCACACCTCGACGCCTCCCGGCACCACGGCGCGGCCCTGGATCGTCGTCGGCGTGGCCATCGCGCTGGTGGCTGGCGTGGTCGCCGTGATCGTGGCGACCGGCGGACGCAGTGACCAGCCGGTCGCCAGCGCTCCGGCTTCCGTGGGCCCGCCCAGCCCGCCGAGCCCCGACGCCTCGGTGGTCGTCGCCGCGCCGGGCGAGGCTGGCGCGGTCGCCGAGGAGATCGCGACCGTCGACGCTGGTGCGCCGAGCCCGGCCGCGATGGCGTTGGTGCAGATCACCAGCGAGCCCAAGGGCGCGACGGTCAGCGACGCCAGCGGCGCCGAGTTGGGCGTCACGCCGACCCAGGTCGAGCTGACCGCCGACGGCGTCGAGCGCACCTTCACGTTCCGCCGCGCCGGCTACAAGGAGCGCACCAAGACCATCGCGGTCACCGGCGCGATGACGGTGTCGGTGCTCCTCGATCCCGACGGCACCGGCTCCGGCAGCGGCACTAGCGGCGGACGTCTCGGCAGTGGCGGGCGCAAGCCCAACCCGCCGACCGGCTCGGATGCGGGCACCAGCCAGCCCAACAACGAGATCATGGAGCCCGACCTGGGCGGGCGCTAGCGCTAGCGCCGGCGCGCCGGATCGTCCACTCTCACCGGATGCTCCCGATCGCGATCGTCGTCGGACTCGTGGCCGCGGTGGCCGTGTTCGTCGCGATGCGGCGCCGCCAAACCGCCGCCGCCCGCCTGGCCGTCGAGCAGGCCCGCGCCGACGCTGCCGGGACGCTGTCGTCGGCCAAGCTCGAGGCCGCGGCGCTGCGCCAGGCCGCCGAGACCGCCGCGCGCACCGAGGCGCTGGTCGCGCGCACCGACGCCGACGCCGAGGTCGACGCCAGCCACACCAAGCTGGGTGCCCGCGAGGCCAAGGTCGCGGCTCGCGCCGACGAGGTCGCGACGGTCGCCGATGAGCTGGACGCCCGCGAGGCCGCGCTCGCCGTCGACGAGCAGGAGCGCAACGGCAAGCGCGATCGCGCCCGCGGCCTCGAGACCGACGTCGCGCGCCGCGAGCGCGAGGCTCGCGCGCTCCTCGAAGACCGCGCCGGCGTCACCGGCGAGGCCCTCATCAGCGAGCTGGGCCGGGCCTGGACCGAGGAGGCCATCGCCCAGGCCGCGGCGCAGCTCCGCGCCGTCGAGCAGATCGCCACCGACCCCGCGACCGACCGCGAGGCCAAGCGCATCCTCGAGATCGGCGCCGCTCGCTACCAGAACCACTTCCTCACCGAGCGCAACATCTCCAACATCCGCCTCGACCCGCCGGTGATGGAGGCCATCCTCCACGGCGACGGCGCGGTCCACGCCGCTCTCGAAGAGATCGGCGGCGTCAAGGTGCTGGTCAACGAGGAGCAGACCGCGGTCCGCCTCGACGGCCAGGACAGCCTCGGGCGCGAGATCGTGCGACGCGCCCTCGGCAAGCTCATCAAGAAGCCCGAGCTGGCCCGCGAGGCCCAAGCCGCGCCCCGAGAGTGGGTCACCAAGGTCAAGGAGCACCTCGACGCCGAGGTGCGCACCCTCGGCAAGAAGGCCTTCACCACGCTCGGGGTGCCGCGCGCCCATCCCGAGATCGTCTGGCTGGTCGGTGCGCTCAACTGGCGGACCAGCTACACCCAGAACCAGTGGCTCCACGCGGTCGAGGCCTCGTTCCTCGCCGGCATGATGGCGGCCGAGCTGGGGCTCGACGAGAAGCTGGCTCGCCGCGCCACGCTCATGCACGACATCGGCAAGGCGCTCACCCACAAGATCGAGGGCTCCCACGCGGTCATCGGCGCCGAGATCGCGCGCCGCCTCGGCGAGCCGGAGATCATCGCGAACGCGATCGGCTCGCACCACGCCGACGAGCCGGCCAACTCGGTCTACGCGTATCTGGTCGCCGCCGCCGACGCGATGAGCGGCGCCCGACCCGGCGCGCGCCGCGAGGCCGCCGAGGGGTTCTCGACCAAGGTCGACGATCTCGAGCGCATCGGCGCACGCCAGCGCGGCGTCGACCGCGCCCACGCGGTGCATGGCGGTCGCGAGCTGCGAGTCTACGTGCGCGAGGACCAGGTCGATGACCTGCGCGTGGTCGAGCTGTCGAGCGAGATCGCCACCCAGGTCTCCGATGAGATGGTCTTTCCGGGCCAGATCAAGGTGACGGTCATCCGCTCCTTCGAGGCTGTGGCGACCGCGGTGTAAGCCCGGGGTCAAGGTGTGACGCGTCGCGTCGCACCACCCCAACCTTTACGTCAGGGTTCATCCTTGACAGGTCGGGTGCCGGCCTCCATAGTCCGCGAATCGACTCAACCCTCACGTGAACGTAAGGGTGCGAGAAGAGCGCCCGCGACTCCGGAAACCCCCATGGCATACCCAGCTGAAGACAAGCTTCTCCGCGTCGGTGAGCTCGCCAAGGCGGTTGGCAAGACCGTCCGGGCGATGCACCTGTACGAGGAGCTGGGCCTGCTCGAGCCGGCGGCGCGCTCCGACGGCGGCTTCCGCCTCTATGGCCCTGACGCCATCGACCGGATCCACTGGATCGCGAAGCTGCAGGCCATCGGCTTCACGCTCGCCGAGATCCAAGGCTTCACCGCCGACTTCCGCGATGCCGGCACCGGCAAGCAGGCTACCGACCGCGCCCGCGCCGTGTTCTCGGCCAAGCTCGACGCCATCCGCGAGCAGATGACCCAGCTGCAGGTCATCGAGAACGACCTGCACGAGGCGCTGGCGTACCTCGACTCGTGCACCACTTGTTCGACCGAGTACACGCCGCACGAGTGCGGCGGCTGCGGTCACAACGGCCACTCGCGCGACAAGGCGCCGCCGCTGTTCGCCGGGCTGTCGCGTCGCGACGTCGCGCCCGCCCGAGTTCCGCTCACCATCGTGCGGCCCACCCGCTAAGGCAAAGATGTCGACCCTCACCACCGAACCGTCTCCGTCGCAGCCCGTCCACAACCTGGGCCGGCTGATCACGCCGCCCGCCGAGGTGAAGTTGCCCATCTTCATGGACAACCACTCGACGACGCCGGTCGACCCCCGCGTGCTCGAGGCCATGCTGCCGTACTTCACGCAGCACTTCGGCAACGCGGCGAGCCGCAACCACGTCTTTGGCTGGACCGCTGAGGCCGGCGTCGACCACGCTCGCGAGCAGATCGCCGCGCTCATCGGTGGCGACCCCAAGGAGATCGTCTTCACCTCGGGCGCGACCGAGTCGAACAACCTCGCGCTCAAGGGCGTGGCTTCCTACTACAGGAAGCAGGGCAACCACATCATCACCGTCGAGACCGAGCACAAGGCGATCCTCGACACCTGCAAGCGCCTCGAGCGCGAGGGCTTCGCCGTCACGTACCTGCACCCGTCCAAGGACGGCCTGGTCACGCCCGAGCAGGTCGTGGCGGCGATGACCGACCAGACCATCCTCGTCAGCATCATGGCGGCGAACAACGAGATCGGCGTCGTGCAGCCGCTCGGCGAGATCGTCGCCGCGGTGAAGGCGCGCAACCCCAAGACGCTGGTCCACTCCGACGCGGTCCAGGCGGTCGGCAAGGTGCCCTTCGACGTCGAGGCGCTCAAGCTCGATCTGGTCTCGATCACCGCCCACAAGATGTACGGCCCCAAGGGCGTCGGCGCGCTGTGGGTGCGTCGCCGGCCCCGCATCCGCCTCGATCCGAGCATCGACGGCGGCGGTCACGAGCGCGGCATGCGCTCGGGCACCCTGCCGGTGCCGCTCATCGTCGGCTTCGGTGCGGCGGCCGAGCTGGCGCGCCTCGAGCGCGACGACGAGGCCGCGCGGATCCTGCGGCTGCGCGAGCGCCTGCACCAGGGCATTGTGGCCAAGCTGCCCGAGGTCTATCTCAACGGCTCGCTCGAGCACCGGCTGCCCGGCAACCTCAACATCTCCTTCGCGTTCGTCGAGGGCGAGAGCCTGCTGATGGCGCTCAAGGACATCGCGGTGTCGTCGGGCTCGGCCTGCACCTCGGCGTCGCTCGAGCCCAGCTACGTGCTGCGCGCGCTGGGGATCGGCGAGGAGCTGGCCCACACCTCGATCCGCTTCGGGATCGGGCGGTTCAACACCGAGGCCGAGATCGACTACACGATCGAGGTCGTCACCACCGCGGTCGAACGCCTGCGCGGGCTGTCGCCGCTGTGGGAAATGCATCAAGACGGCATCGACCTCAAGACGATCGCCTGGACGCCGCACTGAGTGAACTGGCCCAAGGGCCTCCTGCGGACCCTTGGGCTCCGGGGCGCTCTCATCTGATTCTTGCCACTGAAACCGAGGACAACACCATGGCGTACTCCGACAAGGTCATCGAGCACTACGAGAACCCCCGCAACGTGGGCACCCTGGGCAAGGACGACGACGACGTCGGCACCGGCCTGGTGGGCGCGCCGGCGTGTGGTGACGTGATGCGGCTGCAGATCCGCGTGAAGGACGGCGTCATCGAGGATGCGCGCTTCAAGACCTTTGGCTGCGGCTCGGCGATCGCGTCGTCGTCGCTGGCGACCGAGATGATCAAGGGCATGACCCTCGACCAGGCCGCCACGATCAAGAACACCACGATCGTCGCCGAGCTGAACCTGCCGCCGGTGAAGATCCATTGCTCGGTCCTCGCCGAGGACGCCATCAAGGCGGCCATCGAGGACTACAAGAAGAAGCAGGCGGCGAAGGCCTCCTGAGAACACCCATGATGTCGACCACCACCTCTCAAGCAAGCGCGCCGACCGCCGGGCCGACCACCGGGCCCGCCGCGCCGGCGACCGGCATCGTGATCTCCGCGAACGCGGCCAGTGAGATCGCGCGCCAGCGTGACAAGCGCGGCTCCTCCAACGCCGCGATCCGGGTCGGCATCCGCGGTGGTGGTTGCACCGGCTTCACCTACGTCTTCGAGTGGGCCGACGAGCTGCGTCCGACCGACAAGCTCTTCGAGGCCCATGGCGTGAAGGTCGTGACCGACCCCAAGAGCCTGGTCTACCTGCGCGGCATGACGCTCGACTTCGTGCGCGGCATGATGGGCCACGGCTTCAAATTCCTGAACCCGAACGCCAAGGGCGAGTGCGGCTGCGGCGAGTCGGTGCAGTTCTAGTGATCCATGCAGTCCCACGCCGGTCCTGATCCCTTCGCGGTGCTCGGTCTCGAGCCGCGCTTCGATCTCGACTCGACCCAGCTCGAGGCGCGCTTTCACGAGCGCAGCCGCGAGGTCCATCCGGATCGCTTCGTCGGGGCGCCGGCTGGTCAGCGAGCGGCCGCGCTGGTTCAGACCCGCGCGCTCAACGACGCCTATCAGGTGCTCAAGAAGCCACAGCGGCGCGCCGAGCATCTGCTGGCCCGCCACGGCGTCGCCATCGACGAGCGCGAGCGCCTCGAGCCGGGGTTCCTGATGGAGATCCTCGAGCTGCGCGAAGAGCTCGCCGACGCTCGCGTCGCCAACCAGCTCGAGCGCGTGAAGGCGCTCGGCGCCGACATGCGCCGCCGTCAACAGATGATGGTCGACGGCCTGGCTCCGCGCTTCGGGCAGCTCGGCCGCGCCGACGACGCCGCGGTCCTCGCCGCCATCAAGCATGACCTGATCACGCTGCGCTACCTGAGCCGCTACGTCGAGGAATGCGACGCGGCCATCGACGCCAGCGACTGATTTTCGAGAGGGCTTGCCCAAGCCCTTCCTCAGCCTCCCTCCAAGACGGCCCTACCGATTTATGCTTCTCCAGATCTCCGAACCCGGGGCGTCCCCGGACAAGGCCGCGTGCAAGCAGCGCGTGGTCGGCATCGACCTCGGCACGACCAACTCGCTGGTGGCCTGGGTCGGCGAAGGCTCGCCCGCGGTCATCACGCCCAGCGGCGGCGCCGCGCTGGTTCCGTCGGTGGTGAGCTACGACGGCACCGACGTCATCGTCGGGGACGCCGCCCTCGCGCGCGGCGAGGCCCACCCGATGGACACCGTGGCGAGCGTCAAGCGTCTGATGGGCCGCGCGCTCGCCGACGTCGGCGCCGCGGTCTCGATGTCGCCCAACCAGATCCTCGACGATGCCGGCCGGATGGTGAAGCTGCGCTTCAGCGACGGTCGCGAGCGCTCGCCGGTGCAGGTGTCGGCGGCGATCCTGGCGGAGCTGCGGATGCGCGCCGAGGCCGCGCTGGGCGGTCCGCTCGACGGCGCGGTCATCACGGTGCCGGCGTACTTCGACGACGCCCAGCGCCAGGCCACCCGCGACGCCGGGCGCCTGGCCGGCCTCGAGGTGCTGCGCCTGCTGTCCGAGCCGACCGCGGCCGCGCTGGCTTACGGCCTGGACCGCGGCACCCGTGGCACGTACGCGGTCTACGATCTCGGCGGCGGCACCTTCGACATCTCGATCCTCACGCTGGTCGACGGCGTGTTCGAGGTCCGCTCGACCGGCGGCGACTCCGCGCTGGGCGGCGACGATCTGGACCGAGCCATCGTCACCGCGATCGCCGGCGAGCTGCCGGCCCTCGACGAGCTCGAGCGCAAGCGCGCCCTGGGATCGGCCACGGCCGCGGCGCGCGCCGCCAAGGAGCGGCTCACCGAGGTCGAGTCGACGATGGTGCGCATCGGCGCGACCGAGCGCGCGCTCACCCGCGCCGAGCTGACCGCGATCGCCGCGCCGCTGCTGGAGCGGACCGGCAAGGCCTGCCGCCGCGCGCTACGCGATGCCGGCTACGAGCCCGCTCAGCTCGACGGCGTCGTGCTGGTGGGCGGGTCGACCCGCTCGCCGGTGGTGCGCGCCTTCGTCGCCGAGCTGTTCGGTCGCGAGCCACTGTGCGAGCTCGATCCCGATCAGGTCGTGGCGCTGGGCGCCGCGGTGCAGGCCGACGTCCTGGCCGGCGGCCAGACCGACATCGTGCTGCTCGACGTGGTCCCGCTGTCGCTCGGGCTCGAGACCATGGGCGGCGTCGTCGAGAAGCTGATCGTCCGCAACTCGACGATCCCGTGCGGCGCGACCCAGACCTTCACGACCTACGCCGATCAGCAGACCGGCTTCGATCTGCACGTCGTGCAAGGCGAGCGCGAGACCGTCGAGGCCTGTCGCTCGTTGGCCCGGTTTCAGCTGCGCGGCGTGCCGCCGATGGTGGCCGGCGCCGCCCGCATCGAGATCAGCTTCAAGGTCGACGCCGACGGCATCTTGCACGTCGACGCCGTCGAGCAGGTCTCGGGCATCACCGCCGCCGTCGACGTCAAGCCGTCGTATGGCCTCACCGACGAGGAGGTCGAGCGGATGCTGATCGAGTCGTTCGATCACGCCGAGGACGATCTGATCGCGCGCAACCTGCGCACCGAGCAAGTCGAGGCCGAGCGCATCCTGGCCGCGACTCGGGCCGCGGTGATCGCCGACCCCCATCTCCTCGATGACGACGTCCGCGCCGCCACCGAGGCGGCGATCGTGACCCTCGAGGCCGCGCGGTCGGGCACCGATTATCTGGCGATCCGCGGCGCGATCGAGGCGCTCGATCGAGCCTCCAAGCCCTTCGCCGAGCGCCGCATGAACCTGGCGATCGCGCGTGCGATGCAGGGCAAAGATCTCGACGCCGTCGAGCAGGAGTTGTCGAAGTGACCCGCGTGACCTTCTTGAATCCGATCGGTAAGGGCTCGACTCCCATCGTGATCGAGGCCCCCGAGGGCACGACGATCCTCGAGGCCGCCGAGGAGTGCGGCGCGCGGGTCGGCCACGCCTGCGGTGGCAACCTGGCGTGCTCGACCTGCCACGTCTACGTGCAGCAGGGCGTCGAGTCGCTCGGCGAGATCTCCGACCTGGAGAACGACATCATGGACAAGGCGTTCGAGGTGCGGCCCGAGTCGCGCCTGGGCTGCCAGGCCAAGCTGGCCGCCGACGAGGTCGTCGTCGAGATCACCCAGGAGAGCCTCAAGGCCTGGCTCGACGAGCACCCCGAGCATCGCACCGCGTCGTGACCCGATCTGCCGCGCTGGTCGCAGGGGTCGCGGTCGCGCTGGCAGCCTGCGGGACCCCGGCGCCGTCACCGCCGCCAGCATGGCGGCCCGCGATCTCGGTCACGATCGAGTGGGCGGGCCGGGCGGCGGCCGAGATCGACGGCACGCTGGGCGGGGTTTCGGTGCCGCTCGCTGCGGTGCCGGGGGTGCGCGCGGTGCGGAGCCGCGCCGAGCTCGGGCGCGCGACCTTCGAGCTCGCCGGCGAGGGCATCGACGTGGCCGCGGTGCGGGCGACGCTGGTCCGCCTCGAGCCGATCCTGCCGCCGGGCGCGTCGGCGCCGAGCATCGAGCTGGCGCAGCCGGGCGCGACGCCGGTCCTGGTCGCGCTCGTCGACGACGGGCGCGCGCCGGCCGCCGAGCTGGGCGAGCGGCTCGACACCCTCGCGACCGGGGCCGGGTTGCGCCTCCGCGAGCGTTGCGGCGACGCCGCCCCCGAGCTGCAGGTCACGGTCGATCCGGCGCGTGCGGCCGCCCTCGGGCTGACGCTCCTCGACCTGATCGAGCCTGTCGAGACCGCGGTCGGCGGGGGCCGCGGTCGGGCTGGAGCGGGCGCTGCCGGCGCGCTGGGCGACCTGATGTTGCGCGACGGCGTGCGGTTGAGCGACCTCGCCACGATCTCGCTCGAGCGACAACCGCCGTGCGCGGCGCGCCTCGACGGCAAGGCCGCCGTGCTGGCGGTGATCGAGCGGGCTCCCACGGCGGTGCTGCCGGCCAGCGTGCGCCTGCTCGACGGTCGGTCGCTCACCGGCACCATCGCCGCCACGCCCGAGACCGTAGGCCGCCTGACCGCGGCGCTGCGGGCCGCGATCGTGCCGCCGCGCTGGTTCGCGACCCGCTTCGAGGCCGATCGCGGCGCGCTCACGGTCGCGGTAGGGCTGGCGCCGGGCGTGCGCGGCGACGACGTCGCGACCGCGATCGAGCACGCGCTGGGTGCGTTGGGCAATCATAGCCAAATTCATTGGCATGGCGACCAGGTGACGATCGCTGCCACCATCGTCCGGGGACCGGACGCTCGGACCGACGGGCCGACGCGGCTGGCGGCGCTGCGTGCCAACCCGGCTGTGGCCTCGGCCGGCTGCGAGCCGTGCGGCGTCCACACCACCCTCGCGGTCCGGTTCACCGGCGCCCGTCTCGCCGCGATCGGGGTCGAGCCGTCCGACCTGGCGCGCCTGGTCGAGTTCGGACGCAGCGGCGTGACGCTGGGCGGTCAGCCCCCGGTGCGCCTCGGCGTCAGCGAGGGCGCCGATCCGTCGAGCTTGTCGGTGCGCGACCGTGACGGCGTGCTCATCGCGCTCAGCTCGCTCTTGACGATGGAGGCGGTCACGCTTCCCGACGCCTACCTGCGCGTCGACGGCGAGCCCGCGGTCGAGCTGTGGGCGCGCGGCGCGCCCGGGGTGAGTCCGGCGGCGCTGCGGGCCCTGGTCGTGAGCGGCGGCGAGCCGCGCTGACGATTCTGGTACCGTCGGGCGTGGCCTTCGTCTTCTCGACCCCGGTTCGCTTTGCCGACGTCGATCACGCCGGCATCGTCTATTACCCGCGCTTCTTCCACTACTTTCACCTCGCCTTCGAGGAGCTGTTTCGCGTCCGGATGGGCCCGCGGGCCTACGTCGAGCTGCTCGACCGCGACCGCATCGGCTTTCCGGCGGTCCGGGCCGAGGCCGACTACCGCGCGCCGCTCAAGTTCGGGGACACCGCGGTCATCGCGCTCACCATTGCGCGGCTCGGTGAATCGTCGATCACGTTCCGCTATCAGGTGTCGCGCGGCGCCGGCGACGACGCCACGTCGGTCGTGTGCTGCGAAGGCCAGGTCGTGAGCGCGGTCGTCGACCTGAAGGAGTTTCGGTCAGTCCCGATACCGGCGCGGATCAGGGCGCTGTTCGCGGATCTGGTCGAGCCCTGATCTGGTACTAACCGCCGATGGCTCCGATGGACGACCCCCGCCTGGCCCGCATGCAGGAGCTCCTCGCGGCGCTCACCGAGCGACGGTTTGCCGATTCGCTGGGGCAGGTCGAGGCCGCGCTCGTGGCGTGGCGTGACGGCGAGCTCGAGGCGCTGGCCGCCCACGAGGCCACGGTGCGCCACGTCGAGCGCGCCGACGCGATCATGCGTGAGGCGATCGCCATGGCCCGCGACCCCGCGCTCCTGCTCACGACCGCGGTCGAGGCCAAGCTGGTCGACGAGGCCGAGCGCGCCACGCTCGAGCAGGGCCCGGGCCCGCTCCCCGAGCTGGCGATCGAGCCGGCTCCGACGTCGGCGCGGCCCAGCAAGCGCGCGGTCGCCGACGCGCTCCTCGCGCGCGGGCCGATCCTGGTCCACTCCGACACCCGCAAGCCCGGCGTCGCGGTGCCGGGTCGCTTCGTCGGCGAGACCAAGCTGGTGCTGCGCTTCGGCTACGGGCTCAACCCGCCGATCCCCGATCTCACCGTCGACGACGACGGCATCTCCGGCACGCTGGTGTTCGGTGGCGTGCCCTTCGGCTGCGTGCTGCCCTGGACCGCGATCTTCGCGCTGATCCTCGACGGCGAGGCCCGAGGCATGGTGTGGCCCGAGGACGCCCCCGACGAGCCCGAGGTCGTGCCCACGCCCGACGGGTCCGAGCCTGAGCCGCCGCCGCCGCCGACCCGATCGAAGCGGCCTAGCCATCTCCGCCTCGTCGACTAGCGACATGGACAAGCCGCCGCCCCGCCCGATCTCGATCGCCGACACGATGCGCGATCCGCGCGCGTCGGGCCGGACCCTCGACGGCGACGACCTGGTGGTGCCGGTCTTGAGCGAGGGCGATCGCTACACGCTGCGCGAGATGATCGGGCGTGGCGGGATGGGCGAGGTCTGGGTCGCCGACGACCGCCAGATCGGCCGCGAGGTCGCGCTCAAGATCGCGCGCGACACCACCGACGCCGAGGCGGTCGCGCGCTTCTTGCGCGAGGCCCGCATCCAGGGCCAGCTCGACCACCCCGCGGTGGTGCCGGTTCACGAGGTCGCGACCCGCGACGGGCACACCTTCTTCGCGATGAAGCGCGTGCGCGGCGAGACCTTGTCGAGGCTGATCGCGCTGCTCGCCGAGGGCGATGTCGAGGCCCAGCGTCGGGCCACGCCGCGCCGCCTGCTGACCGCGTTCGTGAGCGCGTGCCACGCCATCGAGCTGGCCCACGCTCGCGGCTTGGTGCACCGCGATCTCAAGCCGGGCAACCTGATGCTCGGCGACCACGGCGAGGTCTACGTGCTCGACTGGGGGCTGGCCAAGTTGGTCGAGCTGCCCGATCGGCCGCGCACCACGCCGAGCCTGCCCGGGCTCACCGGCGCCGCCCTCACCGAGGACGGCCAGTACCTCGGCACCCCCGGCTACATGGCGCCCGAGCAGGCCCGCGGCGACCTGGTCGACGGTCGCGCCGACGTCTACGCGCTGGGCGCCACGCTGTTCGAGATCCTCGTGCATCGGCCCCTGGTGCCGCGCGGGCCGGTCACCGCGGTCATCGCGGCGACCCTGGCCGGCGTCGATGCTCGGCTGTCGCGGGGCGACACCGTGATCGCGCCGGAGCTGGAGACCATCTGCGTGCGCGCGACCGCGAGCCGACCCAGCGAACGCTACCGCTCGGTGGCCGAGCTGCGCGAGGCGATCGAGCGCTACCTCGACGGCGACCGCGATCTCGAGCGCCGCCGCGAGCTGGCCGACCGCGCGGTCGCCGATGCGCGGGTGGTGACGCCTGCCGCGCTGGCCGGCGACGAGATCGCCCGCGCCGCCGCGCTGGCCTCGCTGGGCCGGGCCCTCGCGCTCGACCCCACCCACGTCGACGCCCAGCGCGTGCTGATGGAGCTCATGGTCGCGCCGCCGCGCGAGCTGCCGGCCGAGGTCGAGCGCGCGGTGGCGGCTGCCGAAGACGCGACCTACACCGCGCTGGCCGGAGCCGGCGCGTGGATCTACGTGCTGTGGCTGCCGCTCGCGCTGGTGCTGGTGTGGATGGGCCTACGCGACGTCGATCCGATGCTGGGCTGGGTCGGCTTCACGGTCGCGACCGCGATGACGATGCTCACCGGCAAGGCCCGCGGTCGCATCGATCCGTTCACGTACTTCCTGGCGCTGGTGCTCTCGAGCACCGCCATCGCGATCGCGAGCCGGGTCTCGGGCACGATGATCCTGATGCCCACCCTGTTCACGATGAACGCGGTCGGCTTCGTCGCTGCCGCGCGCCGACGCTGGATCATCCCCACCGTCGCGATCAGCCTGGCCTATCTGGTCGCGCCGCCCGCCCTCGAGGCCTTGGGCTGGATCACCCGCACCACCGTCGTCGTCGATGGCGCCATCCGGGTCACCTCGTCGGTCGTCGGGTTCCACGAGCCCCAGGCCACCATCGCCGCGGTCGGCGCCGCCGCCCTGTTCCTGGTCATGGTCACCGTCGCGGCGGGTCGGATCCGCGCGCGCATGCTCGACCAGACCCGCCGCGCCGAGCTGGCGGCCTGGCAGCTGCGCCAGCTGGTGCCGAAGATCGAACGGTGATCGGTCAGCGCCGCGCCGCCAGCTTGCGCATGAGCGTGCGGCGATCGATGCCCAACAACCGGGCCGCCGCCGAGCGGTTACCGTCGACGTGGGCGAGCACGCGCTGCACGTAGTCGTGCGCGAGGCGGTCCAGGGTCGGCCAGGTCGGATCGTTGGCGGGCAGGCCGCGCCCCGTCAGCGCGTCGGGTAGATCGTCGAGCTGGACCTGCTCGGTGCGCGCCATCGCGACCGCGTGCTCGAGACAGTTGCGCAGCTCGCGCACGTTGCCGGGCCAGGTGTGGCGGCGCAACGCCTCGATCGCGCGGGGAGCCAGGCCGCGGATGGTCTTGAGCTCCTGCTCGGCGGCCCGGGCTGCGAAGCGCTGCGCCAGATCGATCACGTCGTCGCCGCGCTCGCGCAACGCCGGCATCGTCACCTTCAGCACGTCGAGGCGGTAGCGCAGATCGGCGCGGAATCGCCCGGCCGCCACCTCGACGCCGAGGTCGCGCTGGGTCGCCGCCACCACGCGCACGTCGAACGGCAGCTCGGCGGCGCCACCGACCGGCCGCACCGTCCGCTCCTCGAGCGCGCGCAGCAGCTTGGGCTGCAGCGCGGTTGGCAGCTCGCCGATCTCGTCGAGAAACAGCGTGCCGCCCGACGCCTGCAAGAACAGGCCGGCGCGATCGCTGCGAGCGTCGGTGAAGGCGCCCCGCACGTGGCCGAACAGCTCGGTCTCGAGCAACGCCTCGGGCAGTGCCGCGCAGTTGATCGCGACAAATGGCCCGCCGCGCCGCGGCCCGTGCCGGTGCAGCCCGCGCGCCACGATCTCTTTGCCGGTGCCGCTCTCGCCCGCGACCAGCACGCTCGCCGACGAGGCCACGATGCGCTGCAGCACGCCGCGCACCCGCTGCATGGCCGGGCTCGCGCCGAGCAGCTCGGGAAACCTGCCGTCGTCGTCGACGCGCGTGGTCACCAGCTCGCGATCGCGGCCGCGCTCGAGCGCCAGCCGGTCGAGCTCGAGGCGCAGGCCGTCGGTGCTAAACGGCTTGGTGAGGAACCCGTACGCGCCGGCCTTCACGGCGCCGACCGCGCGAGCGATCGAGCCGTGCGCGCTCATCACCAGCACGTCGACCGACGGCCAGCGCCGCACGATCTCGGCGCAGACCTCGATGCCGTCGGCGCCGGGCAGCTGCACGTCGAGCAGCACCAGATCGACGCCGCCACGCCCGAGCCGGCTCATCGCGTCGAGTGCGCCGAAGCAGGCCTCGGCGGCGATGCCGCTGCGGATCAGCCCGTCACACATCGCGCGCGCGGTCAGTTCGTCATCATCGACAATCACGGCTCGCACGACTTCCATCGTGCCTCACCCTGGGGCGTTTTTGTACGCGTTGTCCAACCGCTCCCACCGACGAGGATTTCATCCTCCTATCGGGGTGAGCAGGTGCCGTCTTGCCTCATCACCGTGGCCTCACGTGGGCTAAAAAACCGCGCCTGAGCATTGGCCCAACACGTGCGTAAGCCCGGGCTCACGTTGGCCAGGATCCTCATAGCCGATGACAGCCACGCCAGTCGCCGCTTCGCGGTGCAGCAGGCCCTCGGCGGTGGACACCAGGTCGTCGAGGCGGTCTCCGGGTACGAGGCCCTCGACTGCTTCGATCCGGCCCGCTTCGACGTCGTCTTGCTCGACGTGATGATGCCCGGCCTCGACGGGTTCGAGACCTGTCGCCGCATGCGGGCCCGACCCGACGGCACCTCGGTCCCCATCATCTTCATGACCGCCCTCGAGGAACAACGCGCCATGGACGGCGCGGTCGCGGCTGGTGGTGACGACGTGCTGGTGAAACCGTTTCGGGGCGCCGAGCTCAACATGCGCGTCCGCGCGCTGCTCCGCACCTACGAGACGCTGCGCAACGAGCGCGCGGCCACCGAGCTGGCGGTGCGCCAGCGCGAGGAGGTCCTGCAGCTCACCGCGCAAAAAGACGCGCTCACCGAGTTCTTGGTCCACGATCTGAAGAGCCCGCTGGCCAGCGTCGCGTTCACGATCCACGAGCTGCTCGAGCGGGTCGCCGACGAGCCCTACCGGGTGCCGCTGCGGTCGTGCCTGAGCGCCACCGACACCGCGAGCCGCATGGTCATGAACCTGCTCGACCTGTCGGTGGGCCGCCTCGACGTCCACGCCGTGCGCTGCGAGGTCGCGTCGCTGGTCGACCACATGCGCGATCACTTCGCGGTGCGGCTCGAGGTGCGCGGGGTCTCCTTGGTGACGCGGGCCGAGATCGAGTCGGTGTGGGCCGATCGCGAGCTCCTGCGCCGGGTCGCCGAGAACCTCATCGACAACGCGCTGCGCTACGCGCCTGGCGACTCGGAGGTGCTGGTGAGCCTCGAGGCCCACCCCGGCGGCGCGCTGCTCACCGTCACCGACCGCGGCCCCGGCGTGCCGCTCGCCCACCGCGAGCGGATCTTCGATCGCTTCGTGCAGCTCGACCCGCTGGCGTCGAGCCGCGCCAGCCGCGGCCTCGGGCTCGCGTTCTGCCGGTTCGCGATGGACTCTCACCACGGCCGGATCTGGGTCGACGATGCGCCGGGCGGCGGCGCCCGCTTCCAGGCGTTGTTCCCCGGCGTCGGCGGAGCGCCATGCTGACCGACCGCGAGGTCCTCGACAGCCTGTCGGCCGGCGTCCTGGTCGCTGGGCACGACGAGATCACTGGCCACGCCAACCCATCGGCGTGCCGGATGCTGCGCCTGGGCGCCGCGGACTGCATCGATCAGCCGGTGTCGTTGCTCCTCGGGATGACCGCGTCGCTGCGCGATCACGGCCTGTCCGAGCACGGCGCCGAGTGCCGCTTGGAGCTGCAGCTCCCCAGCGGCCCGGCTGGCGCCACGCTCCACAACGTCGACGGCCGCGGGTTCGTGTGCCTGTTCCGCTCGCACGAGGCCGGCCGCGGCGCCGACCCGCACCTGGCCCGGCTCGAGCGCGAGTCGGCGATCGGCGCGATCGTCGCCGCCTTCGCCCACGAGGTGCGCAACCCGCTGGCCGCGATCAGCGCCGCTGCCGAGATGCTGCGCGCCGACTCGCCGCCCCATCACGGCGAGGCCCAGCTCGCGATCATCGAGCGTCAGGTCCGGCGCCTCACCGCGTTCGCGCACACGCCGATCGCGCTGGGTCGGCCCTCGTCGGCACAGCGGGTGCTGTGCGCGGTCGACCAGCTGGTCGCCGACGCGGTCGCGGTGGTCTCGGCCGAGGCTCAGCGCCGCGAGGTCGCGGTCACCGTGGCGATCGTGCCCGGGCTGCCCCGCGTCATCGTCGGCGAGCGCGAGCTGGTCGATGCGTTGGCCGCGCTCCTCGAAAACGGCGTCCACGCCTCGCCGGCGCACTTCGCGGTCGCGGTCAGCGCCGCCAGCATGAGCGGCCCGACGCCGCGGGTCGCGATCGAGATCGCCGACCGCGGCCAGGGCATGACGCCCAGCCAGATCAGCGACGCCCTGCGCGCGTACACGACCACCAAGGTGGGCGCGGCCGGCAGCGGTCTCGCCCTCGCGCACCGTCACATCGTCGACAGCGGTGGCCGGCTCGCCCTCGAGGCCGCTCCTGGGCGCGGCCTGGTGGCGCGGGTCGAGCTGCTCGCCGAGGAGCCGCGATGAGCCGCGAGCATTTCGTCGTGGTCGACGACGAGGAAGATCTGTTGCGCTCGCTGGCCGCCGCGCTGCGCCGTTCGCGCCCGGACGCCGAGGTGCGCGAGTTCGCCGACCCGGTGCAGGCGGCGGCCCACCTCGACGAGGTCGCGCGCGTCGACGCGCTCATCACCGACATCCGCATGCCCAAGCTCGACGGCATCGACCTGCTCCTGCGCGCGCGCAAGCGCCGCCCCGGCATGCCGGCCGTGATCATGACCGCGTTCTCATCGCCCTCGGTGATCACCCAGGTGTCGTCGTTCGGCACCGTCGAGTACCTCGACAAGCCGTTCTCGGTCGCGACCTTCACCGCCGCGATCGATCGCGTGGTGAAGCCCAACGCCGCCGGGTTCGCGGGCGCGCTCGCTCTCGATGGGCTGCCCGATCTGATCCAGCTGTGTGCGCTGTCGAACAGCACGAGCGCGCTGCGCATCCGCCACGGCGCGCGGCGCGGCGCCATCTGGTTCGAGCGCGGCCTGATCGTGCACGCCGAGCAGGGCGGCCGCGAAGGCGTCGAGGCCTTCTTTGACATCCTCAGCTGGAAAGACGGCGAGTTCTCGGTCGAGCGCGGTGCGATGGCGCGCACCCGCTCGATCCAGCAGCGCGCCACCGAGCTCCTCATGGAGGCGCTGCGTCGTCAGGACGAGGCCGAGCGCCATGGCGCCGCCCTCTTCGACGACCTCGACCTCGAGCTCGCCATCACCGAGTTCGACGACTCCGCCGCGGTCGGAGAGTCGTCGCGGCCCGAACCCCCGCCCCCGTGGGCACCTGAACCGAAGGAGAAGAGCGACATGGCAATGGCAAACATCCAGAACAACCTCGAGCGGCTGCGCGCGATCGACGGCTATCAGGGCTCGTGCCTGGTCGATTCCGAGAGCGGCATGACCTTGGGCGCCGACGGCGGCAGCTCCACCCTCAACCTCGAGATCGCCGCGGCGGCCAACACCGAGGTCGTCCGCGCCAAGCGCAAGGCCATGAAGGCGCTCGGGCTCAAGGACGAGATCGAGGACATCCTCATCACCCTCGGCAAGCAGTACCACATCATCCGGCCGCTCCGAGCCCGGCCCGCGGTGTTCTTCTACGTCGCGGTCGACCGCACGCGCGCCAACTTGGCGATGGCGCGCCTCACGATCGCCGAGACCGAGAAGGCGCTCGAGCTGTAGCGATCGTCTACGCGCGGGCCGGGCGGTGCAGCCGCACGCCGCACGCCGCCGGCACGCCGGGGCAGGGCGGGGCGAGCTTCTCGAGGAGGATCTCGACGGCCACGCCAGCGTACGCGGCGACGATCGCATCGGCGATCGCGCCGGCGAGCGCCTCGATCAGCCGGAAGGTCGACTGGGTGCCGAGGCGCACCACGATCTCCGAGACCTTGTAGTAGTCGACGGTGTCGACGAGCTTGTCGGAGCGGCTGGCCAAACCGAGGTCGTGCTCGAGCGTCAGATCGACGCGAAAGCGGCGGGTGCCTCGACGCTCGGCGGCGGTGTAGCCGTGGTTGCCCTCGAACTCGAGGCCGCGGATGAAGACGCTATCGGCAGGCATCACACGTCGGCGTCGCGCTCCGCGCCCTTTTGGAGCTTGCGCTTGATCATCTGCCGCTTGAGCGGCCCGACGAAGTCGACCAGCAGGCGGCCGGTGAGATGATCGTGCTCGTGGAGCAGGCAGCGGGCCATCAGGCCCTCGCCCTCGATCTCGAACCAGTTGCCGTCGAGGTCTTGGGCCTTGAGCCGGGTCCGCATCGGCCGCTCGACCTGCACGTAGATGTTAGGGAACGACAGGCAGCCCTCGTCGGACTTTTGCTGCTCGGGGCTCTCGAGGAGCACCTCGGGATTGATGAACACCACCGGCGGCGCCTCCTTGGCGAGGCCCGCCAGCTCGGGCTCGACGATGAACACCCGCCGGGCGTCGCCGAGCTGGAGCGCGGCGATGCCGAGCCCGCGCTCGGCGTACATGGTGTCGACCAGGTCTTGGTAAAGCTCTTGGATCGCCGGCCCGAAATCAGTGACGGCCACCGACGGCTGGCGAAGCCGGGGATCGGGCCAGATGACGACATCGCGAACCGCCATAGGGCGCACCGTACGGGCGACGACGCGCCCTGTCAACGCGGCTTCGTCGACGGCAACCCAGCCGTGGCGGCGTTGACAAGGCGCGTCGTGAGTGCCACAGATCCGCCGGCATGGACGTCGTTCGCTACGCGCAGTCGCGGCTGCCGACGCCCCACGGCGAGTTTCGGATCGTCGTATATCGCACCGGCCAGCCCATCGGCGCCGGTGGCACCGCGGTGGGCGGCGCCAACGAGGAGCACGTCGCGATGGTCTTGGGCGAGGTCGGCGGCGATGCGGTCCTCGCGCGGGTCCACTCGTCGTGCTTCACCGGCGAGGTGCTGGCCAGCCAGCGCTGCGACTGCCGCGCGCAACTCGACGCGGCGCTGGCCCGCATCGCGGTCGAGGGGCGCGGCGTCGTGGTGTACCTGGTGCAAGAGGGCCGCGGCATCGGGCTCGGCAACAAGATCCGCGCCTACGCGCTGCAAGACGGCGGCGCCGATACCGTCGAGGCCAACCTCCAGCTCGGGTTCGACGCCGATCACCGCTCGTACGATCTGGCGGCCGCGATCCTACGCGACCTCGGGGTCGCCTCGGTGCGGCTCATGACCAACAACCCGGACAAGATCTCGGGGCTCAACGACGCGGGGATCGCGGCGATCCACGAGCCGCACTGGGTCGACGCGGGCGCCGAGAGCGCCGCATATCTCGCCGTGAAGAAGCACAAGATGGGGCACCTGTCATGACACTCAGCGACGCCAAGGTCCGCGAAGTCCTCTCGACGGTCATCGACCCGGCGCTCGACGCCGACATCGTCGGGCACCGCATCTACAATAGCTGCGAGCTCGACGGCGACGACGTGCTGGTCAAGGTCGACCTGCCGACCCACGCCTATCCGCAGGCCCACCGCCGCGAGCTGGCGACCCGCATCGAGACCGCGCTCAAGGCCGCGGGAGCCCGCCGGGTGACCGTGGTGCCGACGGTGGTCACCGCCTTCACGCCATTCCCCAGCGACAAGGCGCTGCTCAAAGGTCCCAAGAACGTCATCGCGGTGGCGGCCGGCAAGGGCGGCGTCGGCAAGTCGACGGTCGCGACCAACCTCGCGCTCGCGCTGCACCGCCACGGCGCCAAGGTCGGCCTCCTCGACGCCGACGTGTTCGGCCCGTCGATCCCGACCATGTTGGGGCCGCCCGAGCGGCCGCCCGGCACCTCCGGCGACAAGCAGATCATCCCGGCCATCCACCACGGCATCAAGGTCATCTCGGTCGGCTTCTTCGTCGACAAGGGCGAGGCCGTGGTGTGGCGCGGGCCGATGGTGCACCGCCTGCTCCAGCAGTTCTTGGGCGACGTCGACTGGGGCGACCTCGACTACCTGGTGTGCGACCTGCCGCCCGGCACTGGCGACGTTCAGCTCTCGCTGTCCCAGCTCATCCCCATCGCGGGCTCGGTGATGGTCACGACGCCGCAGGAGGTCTCGATCGTCGACGTCGTGAAGGGCATCGCGATGTTCGAGAAGGTCGAGATCCCGATCCTCGGCATCGTCGAGAACATGAGCCACTACACCTGTCCGGCCTGCGGACACCGCGACGAGATCTTCAGCCATGGCGGCGGCAAGCGGCTCGCCCAGGAGATCGGCACCGAGTTCCTCGGCGAGATCCCGATCGACACCCGCATCCGCTTCGGCGGCGACGCTGGCGTGCCGATCGTCATCGCCAACCCCGACGCCCAGATCAGCCAGAACTTCATGACGCTCGCCAGCCGGGTCGCGCTCAAGCTCGCCGCCACCGTCCTCGGCAAGCCCAAGCGCGCCTCGCGCCTGGCGGTGATCAAGTAGCGCGCGCGGTCGAAGGTCAGTTGACGACGCCGCAGGGCACCAGCTGACACAAGAGGCGGCCGACGTGGTCGCTGACGCGATCGAGGCGGTCGGCGGGGTCGAGCTGCTCGAGGAGCGCCTGGCGCTCGCCGTGATCGATCACCAGCGCGGCCGCGATGGTGTCGGCGCAGGTGCCGGGGCCGCGGCACTCGGCGAGGAGGGCGCTCAGCTGTTCGCCGCCGCGATCGAGGGCGAGGGCGAGGCGCTCGCACAGCGCGACCAGCTGGGCGTGGCCGCGGATGACCGCGTCGGGCCGCGCCGAGGTGTCGTCGACGAGGATGCGGGCCGCGACCTGGCGATAGGGCTGGAGCGGCGGCAGCTCGCGATCGATGACGACCCGGGCCAGCCCGCGCACGACGATCAGGAAGCGACCGTCGTCGGTCTCCTCCGACGCGATGATGCGCCCCAGGCCGCAGCACGGATACACCGACGGCCGGCCCTCGTAGTCGTCCTGGTAGCCTGGACACAGCCGCGCGATCGCCAGCAGCCGATCGCCGGCCAGCGCGTCGCGCACCAGCTCGCGGTAGCGCGGCTCGAAGACGTGGAGCGGCATCAGCCCGCCGGGCAAGAGCACCGCGTTGGGCAGCGGGAAGATCGCCAGCTCGTCGAGCGAGCGCGACGCGATCGCGCCCTCGTCGTCGAGGTGACCGTCGCCGTCGTCGGTGCGGTCGGCGACCTCGATCGGGGCAGGGCTTTTGCGCGGTCGGCGGCTGGCGGTCATCCGTACACGTCCAGGCAAGCGCCGGTCAGGGCGGTGGGGGCTGAGGCCGCGAGGAACAGGGCCGTGGTCGCGACGTCGTCGGCGGTCATCGCGGGCACGCCGTCGGGATGGCCCTGGCGCAGCATCGCGGTGTCGACCGAGCCCGGGCAGATCGCGTTGACGGTCACGACGCCGCGCCACTCCTCGGCGAGCGCGCGGGTGAGCCCGACCACGCCGTGCTTGGCCGCGCAATACGAGGCCAGCAAGGCGGTGCCCTGGCGCCCGGCGATCGACGCCAGGTTGATGATGCGACCGCGCGTGGCCTGCAGGTCGGCGGCGAACGCGCGCGTCACGAAGAACGGGCCGTCGAGGTTCACGGCCAGCTGGCGCCGCCATTCGTCGTCGGTAATGGTCGCGGTCGGCTTGCGCAGCACGATGCCGGCGTTGTTGACCAGCACGTCGATCGGGCCCATGCGCTCGCGGATGGTGGTGGCCGCGCGCTCGACCTCGGCCGAGCTGGCGATGTCGGCGACCGCGGTCATGACCGTGGCACCGCGCTCGGTCAGCTCGCGGGCCAGCGCGTCGAGATCGCGGCCGGTGCGCGCGATCAGCGCGAGGGTCGCGCCGGCGTCGGCGAAGCGGCGCGCGATGGCGGCGCCGATGCCGCGGCTGGCACCGGTGATCACGCAGCGACGATCGCGCAGGGAGGCAGGCGTGGCCGTCATGGATCGTCGGACGTCCGCGCGCCGCGGGCGGTCTTGGGTGCGTGTTGGGCCGCCGACAGATCGAGCTCGTCGACGATGATGTGATACGGGAACGGCAGCGGCCCACCGTGGGTGCACGCGAAGCTGGCCTGGCCGTTCCAGTCGACCACGTCGAACGTGTACATCGGGTCGCCGGCAGCGCCGGTGCCGTCGCAGTCCTTCAGGTATTTCCAGCCGGCGCCCTCGATCTTGTCCCACAGCCGCTCGAAGTCGCCGACGGTGAGCGACGCCGCTTGCTCGACGCGGTTGCCGGCGTCGGTGCTGGTCCAGCGCACGATCCGCGGACCCTGATCGCGGCAGTCGACCATCACGCCCAGCTCGGAGGCGACCAGGCTGCCCACGACGACGTAGCTGGCGGCGCGATCGCGGCAGTCGAAGTTGCGGTTGCGCGCCAGCTCGTCGCGATGCGAGTCGCCGCAGCCCACGACCACCACGAGCGCGGCCGCGAGCACGAGCTTCACGACGCGTAGTCTCCAGCCAGCGCCGCCCGCAGCGCCGGCGCGGCGACCGTGTGCTGGTACTTGGGGTGATCGATCACGATCGCGATCGTGGTGGTCTCGTCGAGGAGCGCGGCCCGCGCCGCGGCCGACAGCGGGAAGCGCACGTACTGCACCGCCGAGATCTTGTCGTCGGTCGAGCGGCCCGGCTCGAAGGCGGCCGGCAACCGGTGCGCGCCGATCATCAGCGCGACGTGCTCGTCGAGCCCGACCAGCCGGTGGAGCTCGGCCTTGGCGTCGGCGTCGGCCGGCAGCTCGACGAAGAGCGTGGCCGCCAGCGAGTCCTCGGTGGGCATCAAGGCATTGTAGACCTCGATCTCGGCCTCGATCTGCTCGTCGCGGGTCAGGCCCTCGGCGCGGCACATCTCCTCGATCTGCAGCGTGAGCGTGTGGCGGTTCTCGAAGACCAGGCTCACCAGCTCGCCGACCAGCACCCGGCGCGGACGCTTGAGCTCGATGACGTGGCGGCGAAAGTCGTCGCGGATGCCGGCGTAGATCGTGGGGCCTTTGATGTCCCGACGCGTGATGGATCGAACCAAGGACGAGGTCACCGACACCATGTAGCAGAGCCCGGCGCCAACGGCGCGCGCTTGAAAAGTGACACGTCGTGATACAACGTGTGTCACGTCGTGACACGAAGCCGCCGTTCCAGTGAGTCCCCGGTCCGCGCGCCCGAGCCCAGCGCCGACGACAAGAAGGAGCGCGTGCTGCACACCCGCGTGCCCGAGCGGCTCGAGACCGAGCTCAAGGAGCGCGCCGCCGATCTCGGGGTCTCGGTGTCGAACCTCGTGCGCAACGTGCTGAACCACGCCTTTGGGCTGGTGGGCGACATCGTCGCGGACGGCGCGCAGGTGGCGCGCTCGGCCGGTGGCGCCCGCCGCCCCGCTGCGCCGGTGTCGTCGCGCGACGTGCTGGGGTGGCAGCCGCTCGTGCTCAACAAGAACGCGGTGTGCGCCGCGTGCAACGACCTCCTGGCTCGTGGCACCGACGCCGCGGTCGCCATCACCGACGTCGCGGGCGGGCGGCCCATGGTCTGCTTGCCCTGCCTCGAGGAGATCCGTCGTGGAAGAGACCCGTTCGCCTGATGCGCCCAGCCTGATGAGCGCGGTCACCGACGTCCTCGCGCGGGCTGCGCAGCCTGGGCTGCGCCATGGTCACCGAGGTCGCGGCGCGCGCGCGTGACGCCGGCGTGACGGTGCCGCGCTCCTTCGGCCGCTCGGCGGCGTGCTGGGGACGCTCGCCGGGCTCATCGCCGCCTACCGTCCGACCTTTCAGCTGGCCGCGGCGATCGGCCCGCAGCTCCTCGCCTGTCTCGGCGGCGCGCCGCTCACCGCGACGGGAGCGTCAGTTGCTCAACCCGGACTACTTGTTGAGATTGTCGAGCCCGCGCTGGAACCGACCGGCGTGCGAACGCTCGGCGCGGGCCAGGGTCTCGAACCACTCGGCGATGTCCTCGAAGCCTTCCTCGCGGGCGGTCTTGGCGAACGACGGGTACATCTGCGTGTACTCGTAGGTCTCGCCGGCGACCGACGACTTGAGGTTGAGCTCGGTGTTGCCGATGGGCTCACCGGTGGCCGGATCGCCGACGCTCTTGAGGTAGTCGAGGTGTCCGTGGGCATGGCCGGTCTCGCCCTCGGCGGTGTCGCGGAACAGGCCGGCGATGTCGGGCTGTCCTTCGATGTCCGCGACCTTCGCGAAGTAGAGGTAGCGGCGGTTGGCCTGGGACTCGCCGGCGAAGGCGTCCTTCAGGTTGGCGTGGGTCTTGGAGTCCTTGAGCTCAGCCATGTCGTCTCCCTTGGTGCAAAGTCGTGCGGAGCCAGGGGTAGCACGCGCCGCGCGCGAGCGGCAACGCGCTACCGCGCCGAGTAGGCGACGGCGAGCGCGGCGATGCTGTCCTGCACCCGCCGGGCCTCGGCGCGCCCGCCGGCCGGCAGCGCGTTGACGATCACGACGAAGGCCACCGGTCGCGCGCTGTCGGTCGCGGCGTAGCCGGCCAGCGCCGTCACCGTCGCGAGAGTGCCGGTCTTGGCGCGCACGCGTCCGCGCAGCTCGGGCTCGCCGAGGCGGCGCCGCAGCGTCCCGTCGACGCCGCTGGTCGACAGCGCGGTTACCAGCTCGGGCCCGACCCGAAAGTCGTGCCAGGCAGCGACCAGCACCTTGGCCACCGCGCTCGCCGACACCGACGAGGAGTCAAAAAGCCCCGAGCCGTTCTCGACGCGAAAGCTACCGGCGGGCACGCCGGCGTCGAGCAGGGTCTGGTACAGCGCGGCCACGCCGTCGGCCCAGGTTCCCGGTCCCGGCGTGCCCGCGGCAGCGCGGGCCTCGGCGCCGGTGGTCTTCAGCACCGTCTCGGCGATGTAGTTGTCCGAGGTCTTGGCCATGTCGCGCACGATCTCGGCGAGCGGGCGGCTGTCGTGCTCGGCGAGGACCACCAGCTCGGGATCGGACGTGGTCGGCAGCGCCCGTCGCGCGATGCCCTTGCCGCGGACCCGGATGCCGGCAGCGTCGAGCGCGATCCGCAGCCCCTCGCCGAACAGCCGCACCGGATCGTCGATGCGGCGCCGCACGAAGGACACGCCGTCGCCGGCCGCGATCTGGCCGGTGACGCGCAGCTCGATGTGATCGCGCTTGATCACGGTGCCGACCGCGATGCGGGTGCGGCCGGTGGCGACGGTCACCACCGTGGTGTCGACCAGCCGGACGTAGTCGCCGGGGTCGGGATCGAGCGTCACCTGGGCCAGCCCGAGGTCGACTCGATCGGCGACCACCACGACCGTGACCGAGTTGCGCTCGAGCGACGCCGCGCCGATGGGCGCCCGAAACCCGGCGCGCTCCGTGGGCTGATCGTCGAAGCGCGGCGGTTCGTCGACATCGTCGAAGTAGCTGCCGTCAAAGACCAGGTCACCGCGCACGCGCTTGACGCCTTGCCACCGCAGCTGGCGCGCCAGCTCGGCGAGGTCGGCCTTGACCAGCGTGGGGTCGCCGCGGCCCCGGACGATCAGATCGCCTCCGACCTCGCCGGTCGCGGGATCGAACTTCTGGCCGTAGACCGTGGTGTGCCAACGGAACCCGGCGCCCAGCGTGCGCAGCGCCGACGCGGCGGTGAGCACCTTGGTGACCGACGCCAGGTTGACGCCGGTCTCGGCGTCGTGGCTCCACAGCACCCGGCCGCTGTCGACGTCGACCACGGTCGCGGCGACGGTGGCGCGGGCCAGCGCGGGCGCCAACGCGATGGTGCGATCGAGCTCGCGCGCCAGCCAGGCGTCACGGGCCGCGGGATCCGCCGGCGCGATGGGCAGCGCGACGGCACCGCCGCTCTCCTCGCCGTCGCCCTCGACCGGGACCGGCAGCCCGGCATCACCGTCGTCGGCCTCGACGGCCAGTGGCTGGGGTGCTTGCGAGCGCGCGCTCGGCGTGACGATACTGGTCGCCACGAAGGCGAGCACGGCGACGAGCGCCGTCTCCCCGCGGCGGTTCGATGACCTCACGACTCAACCGTAACACGGCGGCGATCACGGCCGCAGTCGCGCTGGCCGCCTGTGCGCCGCGCACCCGCCGCACGCCCGACGACACCCTGGTCGTCCTCGTCGAGACCGCGCCCAAGACCTCGGACCCGCGCTCGACCATCAACTCCTTCGATCAGAAGCTGTCGCGCCTGGTCTGCCCCGGGCTCACCGTGCTCGACACTCCCGACATGGCGCCGGCCTACGGGCTGGCCGAGGCGATCGAGCAGGTCGATCCGCTGACCTGGGACGTCACGGTGCGCGCCGATGTCCGCTTTTCGGACAACACGCCGGTCACCGCCGACGACGTGGCCTGGACCTACGAGTCGGCGATGGCCGACTCCAAGACCTGGTCGGAGCGCTTCGCCAGCTTCGACCGGCTCGACGCGCGCCGGGTGCGCTTCCACCTCAAGGCGCCGCTGTCGACGATCATGACCGATCTCGACATGGGCATCGCGGCCCATCACGGCGCCAACGCCCGCGGCAAGTTCGACGGCAACCGCGCGCTGTGCGCTGGGCCGTATCGGGTCGACCGCATCAGCGCCGACCGCGTGCTGCTGTCGGCGAACCCGTACTACTACGGTCCGGCGCCGCTCACGCCGCGCATCGATATCAAGGTCGTGCGCGACGCCGCCGCGCGCATCGTGATGCTGGCCGGCGGCTCGGCCGATCTGGTGCAGAACTCGATCCGGCCTGATCTCGTCGACGACGTGCTGGCGCGACCGCGGCTGCGCGAGCAGCGCGGCCCGTCGAACGTGCTGTCGTACCTCATGTTCAACACCCGCGATCCGATCGTGAAGGACGTGCGGGTCCGCCGCGCCCTCGCGCTCGCGATCGATCGCCGCGCCCTGGTCGCCAAGAAGTTCGCGGGCCGGGCGGTGCTGGCCACCGGGCTCCTGCCGCCTGGGCACTGGGCCTACCGGGCCGCCGCGCCGATGCTCGAGCGTGATCTGGTCGCGGCCGGCAAGCTCCTCGACGAGGCCGGGTATCCCGACCCCGACGGCCCGGGCGGGCGGCCCCGGCTGTCGCTGGTCTACAAGACCAGCTCGGACCAGTTCCGGCTCGCGGTCGCCCGCGTCATCGCGGCCCAGCTCGGTGATCTCGACATCGACGTCGAGGTCCGGCCGTTCGAATTCGGCACCTTTTTCGCCGACATCAAGAAGGGCGCGTTCCAGATCGCGACGATGCAGACCGCCGAGATCATCGAGCCCGACATGTTCTTTCCGTACTTCCACTCGACGCGCATCCCCGACGTCGGCCACCCCGACGACACCAACCGCTGGCGCTACGTCAACCCGACCATCGATCGCCTGCTCGAGGCCGGTCGCGCCGAGCCCGATCGCGATCGTCGCATCGACGTGTACGCCGAGGTGCAGCGCATCTTGTCCATCGACCTGCCGATCGTGCCGCTTTGGCACGAGGACAACGTCGCGATCGTGAACCGCGACGTGACCGGCTTCGAGATCCTGCCGAACGCCCGCTGGTCCGGCTTTGCGAAGGTACGCAAGCGATGACGTCGTTCCTGATCGGCGAGCACATCCGTCCCGACAGCTCGATGGTGCGCGTCACCCTGCGCGTCGAGGGCCACCACGTCGTCGTCGAGGAAGACGCCGCGCCGCTGGGCGCGCTGTCGATCGACGCGGTGCTGGTGGTGCTGCGTCGCTATGGCCGCGCCCTCGACGACTCGGTCTCCCTTGACGGCGCGCCGCGCCTGGCGCTCGACGGGGGCCGGGCGATCGCGCGCTTGCACTGGCGCGCCGTCGTCGACGCCGACGCCCGCGACTGGCTGGTGCTCCTCGAGCCCGATCGCGAGCCCCTGGCCGCCCTGGCACCCGGCGTGGCCGCCGCCCTCCGCTACCTGGCCGCGCGCATCAGCAGCGAGCGGTAGTCAGTCGTCCAGGCCCTCGTCGGGACCCTCGCCGTTCACGGGTGCTTCGCCGTCGCCGTCGGGGTAGTCCTCGCCCGGCTCGTCGCTGACCGCGGCGGGCTCGGGCGGATCGGTCGTACACAGCGGCGCCGGACTCGGCGACAAGGTCGTGAGCGCGAGGCCGGCGCGGTCGCCGATCTTGCCGGTCTCGCGGCCGGCCGCCGCGTCGTAGAAGCGCAGGCTGCCGGTGCCGTCCTCGTACAGCAGGTGGTCGTCGTCGATCCAGCGCATGCGGAAGCGGCTGGCCGCGGTGAGGACGTGCTTGTACGCGCCGGTCTTGGCATCGGCGATGTACAGCGACGGCTTGGGCGCATCGTCGCCCTTCGCGCACGGATCGGTCGCGCTGGCGAGCGCGATGCGGGCCCGGTTCGGCGACACCGCGACCTCGGCCAGCATCGGCTCACCGCGCTCGTCGGTGCCGATGGCGGCGACCAGCTTGTCGTGGACCTCGGGCGTGAGCTCGGCCGGCAACGCGACCGTCGCGCCGCCGATGACCTCGTCGAGCGTGAGCTGGAGCGTGGGCGGCAGCTGCTCGACGTTCTTGCTCTTGGTGAGCTTGCCGGTGGCGCGGTCCACGACGTACGTGACGAAGTCGCGCGCGCTCCAGCGGCCGTCGGCCACGGCGGTGCGGATCACGATCTGGTCGCCGGCGCCGTAGCCGGCCCACACGAAGCGCGCCTTGGCGATCTTGCTCTTCGCCGACGTCTCGACGAGCTCCTTGGGGCTCCACGCGCTGACCCACGACCTGGTGAGCAACGGCGCCCCCTTCGGGCTCTTCACCGGATCGGGCACCTCGGCCTCGGTGAAGCCAGCGAGCAACAGCTCGCCCGACGGCGCCTCGATCACGCCGGCCAGCGTGTGATCGGTGTGGGTCACGCGCAGGTAGCGCTTGGTCGTGACGTCATAGGCGTAGAGCTCGCCGCGCGTCGACGCGTAGCCGGTCCCCGGCTTGGGCGACTTCCAGGTGCTGCGCCGCGCCAGCACCAGCGGCGACCTCGCGAGGGTGTCGAGCGTGGCGGTCCTGAGCTTGTCGGACAGCTCGAGCAGCGCCTTGCCGTCGGGGGTCGTGAAGTAGGTCGCCAGGTCGGCCTCGGCGGCGAGGGTCGGGCCCCAGTGCAGCCAGTCGCCGGCCAGCGCGAGGGTGAGCTGCGAGGTCGCCTTGGCCGGGTCGCCGGTGTTGGCGAGGGCCTCGCCCAGCGCCCAGCGGGCGTCGAGGTGGTCGGCGTCTTTGGCGAGGGTCGCCTCGGCGGCGGCCTGGATCGCGGCCCAGTCGCGGGGCTTGGCCTGGTAGGCCGTGAGCACCTTCGCGTACTCCTTGGCGCCGGCGCCGTAGCCATAGTTCAGCTGCTTGACCGCGTCGACGCCGAGGGCGGGCATCGCCAGCGCCGTCGGGGCGGCGTCCCGGCTGCCCGTGGCGGCGCTGGCTTTTTCGCCGGCGGCCGGCTTCTTGTCGCCGCCGCACGCGCCCAGCAACGCCAACGGCACGAGTGGCCAGAGGATTGTTCCCACACTCAGCTTGATCATCGTCATCGACACGGACCTCCGACGCGACTCTAGCCGCGTTCGCCGGCCACAACGTCCGGCCTCGGTGGCTTCATTCCGTCACCGTTCAGGGCACCGCGATCCGCCGCAGGAAAGTGAAATCGGTGTCCTCGAGGTCCTCGCGATACCAGCTCAGCTCGACTGGGCCCAAGGCGTCGAGGCACAGCCGCGACTGGGTGCCGCGGTCGGCTCCAAAGGTGTAGGTCGCGCACCACGCGTCGCCTTCGGTCGCGATCTGGTAGCGGTAGGTGCTGGGACTGCCGTGCTCGGTGGGTGGATCGGTGGTCTCGTCGTCGCGCTCGACCGGCGGCGTGGCGAGGTAGGGCGGGGCCGGCGGGGCGTCGTCGTCTTGCCATGCGTCGCGGTCGAACAGCCCGGCCGGGGTCTCGGCCCAGGTGCCCGATAGCGGGTTGAGATCGTCATCGTCGAGGCGCGGCTCGCACTCGATCGACGACTCGAGGCCGCCATCGATCGGCGCCGCCTCCGCGACGAAGCAGTCGACCGTCGGGTCGTTCGGGCCGTACACGATGTCGCTCGGGTCGAGCTCATTGGTGCTGGTCTCGCGGTGCACGCGAAACCTCCAGCGGGCACCGGCCCGCATCATCGCGCCGTACGGTGTGGGCGCGGTCGCAGGCGCGTCGATGACCGGCCCCGCATCGCGTGGAGACACCGACCCGACCCGGCTCGGGCGCTCCGCCGTGCGGCACGCCAGCACCAGCAGACACCCGACGACGAGCCGGCTCATCGGCACCAGTGCGGCCCGCCGACGGTGGCGGTCGCCGCACGCGCCCGGCAGCGCCAGTGCCGCGACCGAAGGTCCCACACCCAGCTTGATCATCGTCATCGACACGGACCTCCGACGCGACTCTAACCGCGTTCGCCGGGCACAACGTCCGGCCTCGGTGGCTTCATTCCGTCGCCTTTCGTCAGCAATCGTCGACGGTCGCTGACGCCAGTGTGCGATCGATCAGAACCAGTGCGGCCCGTCGAAGGGGTCGATGTGCGCGTGATGCGTGACCAGCCGCGGTGCCACCCAGGCGTGCAGCGCGAAGGCCGGCGGTTCGTAGGACACGCCGCCGCGCGCGGTCGGCGACAGGGTGAGCGCCACGTGGTGCGCCGTCGATGGCGCCGTCGAGACCGTCGTCCCGCCGAAGCTGGTCGAGTTCGCCCGATGCACATGACCGCAGATCACCCGCGCAACGTGGCCGTGCCGCGCCACGATCGTCTCGAGCGCTTCGGCATCCCCGGGGTCGAGGCCAAGCTGATCCATGAACGCGATCCCGGTCGCGAAGGGCGGATGGTGCATCGCGATCACGACGGGCTTGGTGGTCTGGGCGAGCTCCCGCTCCAGCCACGCCCGCCGGTGCTCGCACAGCCGGCCGCCCGGCTGCCCCGGGACGTTGGTGTCGAGCACGATCATCCGCACCTCGCCCACGTCGACCGCGTACTGCACATGCTTGCCGCCGTCGCGCAGATAGGCGGCCGCGCCAAAGACCCGCCGAAATGCGTCCCTGTCGTCGTGGTTTCCCATCGCCAGGTAGACCGGTACCTCGATCGGCGCCAGCAGCTCCTGCAGGTGCTCGTACTCCTCCACCGTCCCCCGGTCCACCAGGTCGCCCGTCACCACCACCGCATCGACCCGCTCCTCCATCGCCCCCAGCCGCGCCACCGCCCGCCCCAGATAGCCCGCCGTATCCACCGTGCCCATCAACGCCTCGCCCCTCCTCACCACATGCACGTCCGAGATCTGCGCGAGCAGCATTGGGCGACTTTAGCTCACCCGCTCGCGAGGGTCTTGAAGGCGATCGCCAACGCGGCAGGCAGCGCATACTCCAGCCTCCAGACGATCGAGACCGGGCGGCTGCCTTCCTGGCGCTCGTGGTGCACCGGGCCGCAGTACGCGAACGCTTCGCCCTTCCGCTCCTGCACGAAAAGGTGGATCGACCAGCCGAGCGCGACGTGGTTGGCGTAGTGTTCGGCGGCGGGGCTGGCGGCTGCGACTTTGTTCTGCGTCTGCCAGTGAAATCGTGTGTCGCTGATTGCGTAGTCGTGATAGCGAGTCGTCGCGGAAAAGGTCCCGGCCGACTTGTCTAGCGTGACGAATAATAGTTCCCGCTTCTGGTCGCGTAATTTGTGGATTCCTTCTTGGTGAGGGAATTTACGCGTAGGCGTCCAGGCTCCACACGCGGTTAGGATTTCTCGCCGCGAGTACCGGTAATGAAGGACAAGCGGCCACTCAGCAACGGGCCGAACGTCGCCTGCCATGGCCACGCGGTCGGCGAGCGCCGCCGCAAGTTGCGTTAGTTCGCGGCTCGCAGTCGTGCATTGGCGAAGCCATGGCATGACGCACTCGGCCGCCATGAAGTGCTTCGTGTTTGGTTTGATCTGGTAGCCCAGCATTAGCGCCTCCCGCTGTTCGACGGGCGTCTCGGGCTCTTCGCCAGATAGCCAGCTCGCGATGTGCCGCAGTCGCCGTGGATCATTAACATGAAGGAGATGCTCGAAACTGTGACAGAGGTCGAGTTCGTCAGTGCTCACGCCGTCGCCGACCAGTGCGTCGGCGTCTCGCAGTAGCTTTGTCCAGCTGCCTTGTTGAAGTCGGTAGATGTCGTTCAAGTCGCGGCCTGTGTCGGCGAGAAAGCTGGGCAGTGTCATGCTGGGGTTTCGGCTGGCGAGCTCTCGCGCTTCATTTACCAGGGAGGCCCAGCGCGCCTCGACCGCGCCACGGAGAGAACACAAGACGGTGTCGCGCGAGACTCGGTCGAGGGCGATTGAACAGCCTGCGGGCAGGAAGGGGAAGCCTGTCTCTGTGGCGTTTATGAGCGCTCCGCGCGGAAGTCCCGTGAGACTGCCAAGTATCGCATCGAAGCGGAACTGAGCGCGATGCTGGCCAATAAAATCTAACACGAGGCAGGCGTCTTTGCCCTCGGCAAGACGAAGTCCCCTTCCAAGTTGTTGAAGGAACAGTGTTGCGCTCTCGGTGGGCCGGAGGAGTAACAGCGTGTCCACGGACGGCAAGTCGACGCCTTCGTTGAACAGGTCGCAGACGAAAATGACCTGTATTTGCCCGGCCGCTAGTTGCCGTTGCGCCGCCGCACGAGCGTCGCTCGTCGACGTGCCGGACAGGGCCACTGCGGCGATGCCGCTCTTGGCGAAGTGCGCGGCCATGAACTCTGCGTGTTTAATCGTCACGCAGAAGCCGAGGGCGCGCATGCGTTGGACGTCCGCGACTTTTCGCCGGACGTCAGCTAGAATTCGATCGGCGCGGACATCGTTGCCCGTATACAGCTCGCTGAGATCTTCATCCGCATAGCCTGTGCCGCGGCTCCATCGCAGCGCCGACATCTGCTGCTCATCGATGCCGTCATGGATTCCGTAATACTCGAAGGGAGTTAGCAGTTGCCTGTCAAGTGCGTGCCATAGGCGCAGCTCGGCCGCGACGCGGCCGCCGAAGTCGCTCAGGATCGACCGACCGTCGCTTCGCTCGGGCGTGGCGGTGAGGCCGACAAGCACCGAGGGATTCAGCCGTGGAATGATGTCCTGATAGGAGCTGGCCGGCGTGTGATGGCATTCGTCGATGATGACGTGATCCCAGTAGTCGGCGCCCAGCCGTCCGATCAGCTCGCGTGAGCGGACGGTCTGAATCGTGGCGAATAGGTGATCTAGCGTTTCGGGCTGATCTTCCCCGGTGAGCAGCTCGCCAAATGATGCCGAGCTGAGGACGTGTCGGAAGGTGTCGCGCGCCTGGAGGAGAATCTGTCGTGTGTGGGCCAGGAATAGTAGTCGAGGATACTGGTGCGCGGTCGCGGCTCGCCGGGCATAGTCGAACGCGGCGATCATGGTCTTGCCCGTTCCGGTAGCGGCGACGACGAGGTTGCGCATGCGCCCATGGACGGTTCGTTCCGCTTCGAGCTGCTCCAGAATCTGACGTTGGAACTCGTATGGCTCCAGCCGGAAGTACGTCATGAGCGAGCTGTCGCCTCGCCGGCCGGCGGCGCCCAGCGCGCCCCGCAGGCGGTCTCGCTGTGCCTGGATGTGAGGGTCGAATGACTCGAACTCGCGATCCGCCCATAGCGTCTCGAAGGCACCTTCGAACTTGTTGACCACGTGCGGCAGTTCGACTGCCGCGACTTTCAGCATCCACTCGAGGCCCGCCGTCAGCGCAGGCGCAGAGAGGTTTGCGGACCCAACGTACGCCGATGATAGGCCGGTTGCGCGGTGAAAGAGCCACGCTTTGGCGTGCAGCCTCGTTCTGCGTCCGTCGTACGATATTTTGACCTGCACACCTTTGAGCAGCGCCAGCTCCTCGACCGCAGCGGCCTCCGTCGCGCCAGTGTAGGTGGTTGTGATGATCCGCAATGCTGGCGGATCGCCGTCGCGATGGCGAAGCGAGAGGGTGTCAATGGCGTCGCGAAGCTGGCGCACACCGCCCTTCGTGATGAAGCTGATGAGCGCGTCGACACGGTCGGCGCTTTCGAACTCGCGCGCCAACTCGATTCCTAGTCGCGGTTCTCTGGTTCCCATCGTGAGGAGCGCGGAAGAAGCCAGGGGGGTCGTCGGACGGCGTGGCGCCAGTGCCGCGTGGGGGTAGATGCTGAGGAGTTCTTGTGCGGGGCTGGCGACGCGCTGCGACGCGGTCGGGGAGGCGTGATTTGCGAGGACGGCTAAGAGCTCGTTCGTCAGCGCGACCTGGCGGTCGAGTTGGTCGTCGCCGTGTATGTCACCGAGAACCCGCTCCACTTCCCCGCGAATGAAGCGGCTCAGGGTGATGGGGGCGTCGGCTTTGGGCAGGTTGGCTACGTCGATCGAGCGCAAAGAGCGCTCGCGCGCGAGCGCCTCATAAAGCTCCTCGGTAACCAGCTCCTGATAGACCCCGTCAGCGAGCTTGCGCGCCATCACAAGACGTTAGGGCCCGCGAATGAACAAGTCGACCGTTCTCGCGGCCGATCCATCCCGGCTGGCTGCGTTGCCGGTTCCGGTCCTCGGGTCACCTCCGTCGAGGATGCTCCCCTGCGGTCCTCGCCGTCGCCTTGCCCTCCGGGCGCCTCGACCGCGATCATCGATCGACTTGTCCACTCGCGGGCCCTTACCTTCCAACCGGCGCGGCGCGGGGCAGTGCCGCTTACAATAAGTCGTGCGCGTCGA
>Ga0105048_10001077_pt1 | contig 44050 bp, 40 predicted proteins | sample MAT05_FD_78382 | JGI IMG/M metagenome (GOLD analysis project Ga0105048, IMG submission 78382) | Freshwater microbial communities from Lake Fryxell liftoff mats and glacier meltwater in Antarctica - MAT-05 | ecosystem: Environmental > Aquatic > Freshwater > Ice > Liftoff microbial mat | place... | reverse complement strand
TCGCGATCGGCTCGGTTCCAGTTGCGGGCGATCTTGATGAAGCCGACGACGAGCAGGAACACGATGAAGGTGCACTCGAAGAATGTCTTCACCGGTCCGTCGCTGTTTGAAAGTGCCGTGTGTGTCTCCCAAGTTCTCGTTGGTTGTTTCGTTCTTTGCTGTCATCCCAGCGAGAACAGCACCAACCGGGGGACAACTTTTTTGCCAATGAGGGAAGATTCATCGAACTAGAAAAATCTGTAACTTGTCATATTGTTTGATCGATTCCGATTTTCTCTAATCTCATTGCCATCGCCACGTTACCGTGTCATGATCTGGATTGGATCGATCCTTCCCCGATTTGGGGAACTTTTTTCAGTTCGCCCGCGTCTCATGTAGTAATTAGTCGTGAATATTGACGACCGACGCCTGATTAGCGAGTGTTTGCAAGGCCGATCGGCGGCTTTTGGCGAACTCGTAAGACTTTATCAGGACCGTCTTTACAACTCGATCTATCGGGTAGTGGGCGATCCGGATGATGCTTCGGATGTCGTGCAGGAATCTTTCCTGAGTGCCTACCAGTCGCTCAACAGCTTTAAGGGCGATGCCGAGTTCTTCACTTGGCTGTACCGAATCGCCTTTAACACGGCGATCAGTTTGAAGCGAAAGCAGCGGGCGACGATCCAGATGGATGGTCGGGCGGAGAGTAGTCATCTGGAACCGGCCGACGTGTCGGCCTTCCATGAGCCTGGTTCGCGGATGGAGCGAACCGAGGAAGAGACGATTCTTCAGGAAGCGTTGAATCGGCTTTCGCCGGAACACCGGGCGGTGCTGGTTCTCAAAGACATTGAAGGTCAGCGCTACGAGGAAATCGCGGACATCCTGGATGTTCCGATCGGCACCATCCGCAGCCGGCTACATCGTGCTCGGGTCGATCTTCGCGAGATCCTGGAAGCGGACGGGCGATATCAAGGGTGATGTTTGTAGTTCCCGCTTGTTTGTAGTGCCCGCCGCTTGTTCGTAGTGCCCCGCTTTAGCCGCTTGTTCGTAGTGCCCCGCTTTAGCGGGGCAACAGGACGAATGAGTGCCCCGCTAAAGCGGGGCACTACAAACAGGGCTCTAGCGGGGCAACAGGACGAAAGAGTGCCCCGCTAAAGCGGGGCACTACAAACAGAGAGAATGACGAAAGAATCATGTTACCCGCGCATCTACAAGAACTGTTGACGGCCTCCGTTGACGGCGAGATTTCCTCGGCCGAGCGACGTATGGTCGACAAGCTTCTCCGGGAGTCGGATGAGGCCCGGCAGTTCCACACGCGGGTTGAAGCCGACGCCAACCGGCTGCGTCAACTGAATCCCACGGTGCCGGCGGACGACTTCTCCAAGACGATCCTCGGCATTATCGCGGAACGCGGAGTGCGGCCCACACCCCTGCCGACGCCGCGCCGCCATGTTACGAAGCCTACGCGATCATCCCCCTGGATTCCGACCGCCGTGGCCGCTTGCCTCGTGATCGGCATCAGCCTCGGTTCCTACTTTATTTTCAACAAGAAGCCAGGTACGAAGCTCGACGAACAGGTCGCGGCGCCTGTCGTTCCGGTCGTTCCCAAAGAGCAACCGAAGACATCGCCTAAGACGAACACCGACCTGGCCAAGAATCTCCCGACGCCGGAAGTGAAGAGCACGCTTCCGGTGATGATGCCGGAAGAAATCGTGAATAACACTCCGCCGGTTGTCGAGCCAGAACTGTTGCCTCAACCGCGCGTGCAGGGGGCGGACACGGTCATCGCCATCCCCGCCTTCCCGGAACCGGAACCTTTCCAGACTGTCAAAGTGCGGCTGTCGCTCCTGTTGCCTCTCCAGGAACTCGATCAGCCATATCCGAAACAAAAGCTGCTCGACGAGTTGAAGCATGATGAAGTCGTCCGCATCGACCTGTTCTGTAGGGACAGTGTGCGCGGGGTGGAACTCTTCCAGGCCGCGCTCAAGGCGAAAGGCCATCAGCTTCACGTCGACGCCACGGCCCTCGATCGCGTCAAGAAGAAAGTCCGCGGCGAGTTCATGCTGTATACCGAGAGCATGACGGCCGAGGAGATCGCGCAATTACTTGAGAAACTCGGTTCGGACGACAAGAAACTCGAGACGAAGAAGGCCGGGGAAGGGCTGTTCGACAAATTCATGCTGGCGCCGTTCCTGCCGGATGATTTGAAGGAACTCGCCAAGTTGCTCGGCATCCCGGCCTCCGAAGTGAAGCTGCCGAAGAAGGTCTCGGGTCTGATCGATCCGCGCAAGTCGCTCGAAAACATCACCGCCCAGCAACTGGTGCAGAGCCTGCCAAAGAGCGGCTCGCGCAACTCCGAGAAGTCGACGCTCATCACGCCTTACGGCGTCGCCAACTTCAACGCCAACACGTCCAAAGAGATGAAGAGCTTCCTCGACAAGCGCGGCGACCGCAAGCCGAACACCCTTCCGATGATGCTGGTGCTGCGACCGATTGGATGAACCGGACCTCCTTCGAGGTTCGTAATCCCCATCCCCGTGAGACCTTCCATTCTGCCGGCCGATCGAGTAAACTCAAAATCGGGATGCTCGTCTGGCGGAGAAGCACTCATGTCCGCGATTTCGGTACTGCCATCAAACGACGTGAAGTTGCCCACTCACAAGGATCTTCCGTGCGAGGATGGCTCAATCGTGACCAATTTCCTCGAAGCTCCCCAGCACACGATTTTGTCCGAAAGCTTGTTTCCCGTCTTCGAAGCCATCCATCCGGACAAAGACTTTGCCGTTGGGAATGATTGCGGCATCTACTGGAGAAACACCAATCCGCCCTTGAGCGGCGCGGTTGCACCCGACTGGTTTTATGTTCCCAATGTTCCGCCGATGCTCGACGGCGAAGTTCGGCGTTCGTATGTACTTTGGCAGGAGCATGTCCCGCCGCTTCTCGTAGTTGAATTTGTGTCGGGCAACGGCAGCGAGGAACACGATGTCACGCCGGGAAGGGGAAAATTCTGGATCTACGAACGTGAAATCCTAGTGGCCAACTATGTCATCTGGGACGGATTTCGATCCACCGTCGAATTATATCGCTTGGTGCGCAATCGTTATGTTCAATCCAAACCCAACTCAGCCGGGCGGTTCGAAATCCCGGAACTAGGCATCGAGTTCGGCTTGAAGCAGGAAACGCTGCTTGGCAGTTCGGCCGACTACCTTCGAGCTTGGGACAGCACGAGCGGAAAGCTGCTACTGCACGCCATTGAAAGAGAAGCCGAGCTCGAGGAGGAAAATCGAAAATCGAAGCGGCTGGCCCGACAAGAGAAACAACGCGCCGAACAAGAGAAACAACGCGCCGAACAGGAAAAACAACGCGCCGACCGCTTGGCGGAGCAATTGCGCGCACTAGGCGTCAAGCCGGTCGATTGACCAAATTGCCTCACTTCCCCTGGCGGATCCCCTGCCTGAACACACTTCATTCAATGTAACCCCCGCGTAACAACACCCCTCTCCGCACGATTCCGCAATCCTCACGGCGGTCGATCTCGTTTATACTTCAGATAGATCAGTTTGAAGTCGCTCGTTTACCGCGAGGTGTCCCATGCGTCATGGTGTGTCCATATTCTTCGTCGCGCTGGCCTTTGCCGGCTCGGCTCATGCTCATGGCTTTCTGATTCCCGAAGACAAGTCGCTGCCGCCGCTGGCGATGGTCCATCATCGAGTGAACATCGCCATCGACGAACAGGTCGCGATCACGACCGTCGAGCAGGCGTTCCGCAACCACACCGATCGGCAACTGGAAGCGACGTACATCTTCCCGCTGCCCAAAGGGGCGAACGTCAACAAGTTCGTCATGTGGGTCGACGGCAAGGAGCAAGCGGGCGAGTTGCTCGACTCCAAGAAGGCCGGCGAAGTGTATCAGAGCATCGTCCGCCGAACGCAAGATCCCGGCCTGCTCGAATACATCGGCAACAACATGATGCGGCTGCGTGTCTTCCCCGTGCTGCCGAAGGCCGACCAAAAGGTGAAGATCAGCTTCACCTCACTGGCCCCGCAGGACAATGGCGTCATCGAGTATGTCTATCCGCTCAAGACCGACGGCAAGACGAAGACGCTCGAGGAATTCTCGATCAAGGCCACGCTCAAGTCGCAGCACTCCATCCAGAGCATCTATAGCCCCACGCACGCCATCAACATTGCCCGCAACGGCGACAAGGAAGCGACGATGACGTTCGAGCGCAATCAGGCCGTGCTCGATAAGGACTTTACTCTCTTTTACGCGCTCGGCAGCAAAGAAATCGGCATCACGCCGTTGATCCACAAGCCGCTGACTTCGGAAGACGGCTACTTCCTCCTACTCGTCTCGCCGCAACTTGAAAGTGCGAAGAAAGAAGTCATCCCGCGCGACATGGTGCTCGTGCTCGACGTCTCCGGCAGCATGGATGCGGTCAAGATGGAGCAGGCCCGCAAGGCGCTCCGTTACTGCTTGAACAACTTGAACCCGCAGGATCGCTTCGCGGTCGTCAGTTTCGCGACCAGCGTCCGCCGCTACCGCGACACTTTGGTCGAGGCGAACGGCGAGCAGGTCGACAACGCCAAGAAATGGGTCGACGCACTCAAGGCCGGCGGCGGCACCGCCATGCAGGCGGCTCTCGATGCCGCTCTCGATATGCGAACTCCGGACGAAGGGCGTTCGTTCACGGTCGTCTTCTTCACCGACGGCCAGCCGACACTCGGCGAAATGAAGCCCGATAACATCCTCAAGAACGTGAATTCCAAGAATACCGCCAACACCCGGCTCTTCACCTTCGGCGTCGGCGACGACGTCAACGCCACCTTCCTCGATCAACTGGCCGAGGCGACACGGGCCGTCAGCACTTATGTCCGCCCGGCCGAGGACATCGAACAGAAGGTGACCAGCCTCTACGGGAAGATCAATCACCCGGTGCTCGCCAACGTCAAGCTGACCTCGAGCGAGAACATCCGCTTATACGAGACCTATCCGCAGAAGCTGCCTGACCTCTTCTTCGGATCGCAACTTGTGGTGCTCGGCAAATACACCGGCTCCGGTCCCGCGTCGGTGAAGATCACCGGCCAGGTTGGCAAGGAATCGAAAGAGTTCGCCTACGACGTCAAGTTCCCAGAACGGACGACAGATGACAAGGACTTCGTCGAGAACCTCTGGGCTCGCCGCAAGGTAAGCCTGCTGCTCGATCAGATCCGCAACAATGGCGAACAGAAGGAATTGATGGATGAGTTGATGATGCTGGCCAAGAAATACGGCATTGCCACGCCCTACACCAGTTTCCTGGTTGTGCCCGACGCCCCAATGCCGATCGTGGGCGCCCCTCCTGGCCGCTTGCCGATCAGACCATTCCCGTTCCCAAGACCGGTTGCGGAAGTTCCCCCGGGGCTCATTGAGCTGAGTGGCACGGGCGGGGGAGGGGAAGGCAAGCAGCTGAATGTCGCCGACTTCGCGAAACGCGTGCAAGAGAAGCCAGAAGATGGGCAGAAGAGCCGTTATCGCTACGAGGACGGCAAACTAGCCAAGGAGCAAGAACAACTTGAAGCGTCCAAGGCCTACCCGGCGGATCCGAAGAAGGATGAGAATGATCGCTATCTCGACAAGGTGAAGGAGGCACGCGACAACTTCAAGAGTTACGAGCAAGCCCGGCAGTGGCTGAACCAGCGCGACATGAAGAACGTGCAGGGAGGCAACTCAACAGCCGTGGATCTGGCTGTCTGTTCCAACAATCTGCGGGCTCAGGATCGGCTTTCCCAGACAGCGATGAAGAATGTTTACGGCCGCAATTGCATGGACATCGGCGGTGTCTGGATTGATGAATCTTACAACAACAAGATGAAGACCGTTGTGGTCAAGGCTCAAAGCGATGCCTACTTCCGCATCCTCGAGAAGAACCCGAAGATGAAGGATGTCTTCCGCCTCGGCAACTTCCTGGTGTTCGTGACGCCGAGCAACGTGGCCCTGATCGTCGATACCAACGACGGCAAGGAAAAGCTTTCTGACGAGGAGATCGAGAAGCTATTCGTGGCGGCGAAGTAAACGGCCCAAACTGTCCAAAACGTATGAGGCCCGTCGCCGTGTAAGAAAGCGTTTTTCTTACGCGGCGGCGGACCTCTTATGATTAGTGCCTCTTCGCCTTATTTGCCGCTTCCCGGCAAGCCTTCATCCCGAAGGCGTTTCGCCAGCGTCGCACGTATTTCCGGCGGCAACGCAGCTAGTAGTTCCTCAGAGGTAAGGCCCTTCAGGCGATCTTCCGCAGGCAAGCCTTTCAGGCGATCTTCCGCAGGCAAGCCTTTCAGGCGATCTTCGGCCGGCAAACCTTCGAGACGCTCCTCTGCCGTGAGCCCCGCGAGGCGCTCCTTGGCGGGCCATCGCTTCCGGAGCTCGTCATCCGCTTCCCGACAGAACTGTTTCAATAATTCCAAACTGTCTGGCATGCTCGCTCCCTCCGCAAGATACCGTTTGAGCAACTGCATCAAGAGCTGACTCGTCTCTTGCGATTGCTGTTGATAGTGCATTGTACCATAGCGCAACAAGTCCATGCGGGCACTGAACAGATGCAACAGCGAGTTATGCTCCTCCTGCGGAAGCTTATTCGCCACGATCACGCGTAATCGACCCGAGAAGTGCTTCGCATCATAAACGCCCGGACTAATGGGCGTCAACTCGATTTCGTTCGCCAATCCTTGTGGATAGCGGATGCAGACTGCGAATAACCGAAAGTCCGTCTCCGGCAGCAGGTCCTGCATCGACGGGCTGATCTGCTTGCGATAGTTGACGTAGTGGCCCACCAGTTCGTTGAGCGCCCAGCCGTCCAGCGCTTCCTGATAGGACTTGAAGGTCACCAGGTTGTGCGCGGCCAGATCTTCAAACCCGTCAGGCAATCGGCGGGGCAGGGGGGCCGGCTCTTTGTGGATCACCACCACATCGAGCAACTGCTGCTTAAGTGAGAGATCTTTCTCCAACTCGACGGTAACCGGCATACCACGAAAAAAATCCACCAGTGCTAGCCCGAAGAGCCGATGCCATGGTCGTGGAGCGTCCATTCTTCAAGGATCCGCCTTTCTACTTCTTCGGCGGCGTCCGTTCGAGTTCCAGCAGTTGCTCGATTTCCATGACGCGTTCCGCATCCTCGGCCCGGCGTTCCTTGACGAATTCGGCCGCGAGCATGTCGGTCTTCGGGGCGTCAAGCGCGAAGCGGATGATCGACCGCTTCACGATCGGCACCAAGTGTGATTTCTTGCCGTAGAGCGATAGCACGCGCTGGGTCAGTTCCCAGCGCTTCCAGCGGCGCAGGTCGTCGATGGCCAGGTCGGCAATATCGCCTTGATCGAGCAGCAACTGCATCGCGGCAATCACGGCCTCAGGCTTGATGACGTCGGGACGATAGTCCCAGAAAAAGCGGATCGTCCGCAGGGCCGCGTAGCGAACCAGGAACTCTTGTTTTTCATCGGCCAGCAAGCCACAGACGTACTTCCAGCCCTCGATCGGATCGAGCATGACGTAACCGGCCAGCATGCCATCGATGCCGCTCGCGAACCGCTTCTTGGGGTCTTCCAACATCGAACGCAAGAGCGGAGCATGCTCCTTGGTGTTGCCGCAATGGCCCAACAGCGAGCCGTAGAATCCGAACCGTGAAGCCGGGGCGTTCGTGTCTTTCAGCCACTTCACGATGATGGCGGGGTTGAGCTTCGGGGCGATCTCCTGCACATCCTTGTAGTCGGCCCCCGCGAACTCCATGAAGGCGTCCAGCGAGATGGGGGCTTCGGGGGAATCGAGATAGTTGAAGAAATACTCGAGCCGCGCCGGCACATCTTTATTACGAACTTCGATCGCGCCTTTCAGATAGGTGGCGATCTGGCTGTCCTTCGCGACGGCCTCGCCGCGATAGGGATCAAGCTTGCCGTTGAAAATCTCACAGAAGACGAGGTATTTGGTCGGGTTCTTGGGATCGGGCGGCACGTAGCGGGGCAGGGTGATCGTCTTGCGGCCTTCCAAGAATTTATTGTCCTTCACCACCATCTCGATGTCCATCTCGGTCGTGCCCTTGCCGAACTCGGCCGGGTCACGCTTGGCTTCCTTCAGCGTGCCGAAAAGGATCAGGTTGGCCTGGTCCACTTCCATCGTCAACGTCTGACCGGCCGTCGGACAGAACGGACAGGCCGGCAGGGCAGGGGGGAGGCCCAGAAGCCCAAGCACCGACAGCAAGGCCCAGCCACGACCGATTCTCATGATGTAGTCTCCCTGCGTTTTGCTCCGGTTGCTGACGCTCCCGGCTCGCTCTTCGAATTAACCATCATTATGTCGAATCCGCGAGAGGGTGGGAAGCGGCAACTGGAACACATCCATGATGGCTGATTCGTTTGTATTATTCCGTTTTACTTGAAGACGTCGCGTCTTGCAGCGTCGCTTCGACCTCCGCGAGAAGCTGACGCACCTGGGTCATCGGTTTCGCGGCTTTTGTGGGCAGGTCTTTCTCCAGACAACCGAGATACTCCTTCGACCGCTTCACCGTCTTGCGGCGAAGGGGTAGCGGAAGATTGAGCGAGTCCATCAGGTTGTCGAACATATCCGCCAGTTTGCAGATCTTGACCGCGGGGTCGGCGGCGGCAAGTGTCGTCATGTATTCGAGTTCGCGCTTCGCGTCGGCCAGGCGAGTATCTTTCGAAAGGTCGGCCACCCAGCCGGCCACTTCGGGACCGAAGGCTTCCACGATGTCGTCGCGGTCGGTCGTCGTATCCTCGATCGTATCGTGAAGCAGGGCGGCCATCAGCGTTCGGGGATCGTCGATGCCGAAGATGTGGCGCGTGATCAAGCAAACACGAAACGGATGAGCGATGTAGGGCGTTTCGCGATCCTTGCGGATCTGGTGTCGGTGGGCGCGGGCCGCGAAACTCGCGGTGCTCAGGAGGGGTTGATATTGCTGGACGAGCGAGGCGGTCATGTCAGACGTCCTTATTCGGATCAGACGGAGCGGTGAGTTTTTGGATGGTTCCATCGTCGGGAATCTGGATGACCGGCATCCAGTCGTTGCTGCCCGCGATCTTCTGGAACGAGAGTTCGCCTTCGATCTTGACCCAGTCCATGTATTTCATCTCGCGCAAAAACTTGGGGGGCGCGATGATTCGCGACTGGAGCGTGATCGAGTCGGTGCCGCAGCAGTTGACTTTCACGCGGAATAGTTGAAACTCGTTTTCTTTCCCGGGGATCGTCTTGAAATACCCTTCCAGGACGACCGTATACCCCTCGAGCGCCTCGCGGGAACGCTTGGTGGCCGCGTGGGCGGCCAGTTCGCTGAATCGCAGGTTGATGCGGCCGGACTTCTGGAATGACGGCAGAATCATGCCGCCGGCAACGCCCGCCAGGGCGATCCGTTGACTCTTGATGCCCGGATCGAGTTCGACATAGCGTAAGTCGGCGTCGAGACGCGTCTGGTTGTAGCCGTCGCGCGGCAGGTCCAGGAAATAGAGGACCGCGGGGATGATGAGGATGGCGTACTGCCAAGGTGACCAGCCGTGGTCGTGCCCGCCATCGCCGTGGGCATGGCCGTGATCTTCCATCGCTTTCTTGGGCTCAGCATGAGCGTGCGCATGGGCATGAGAATGGGCGTGGTCGTGACCATGCGCGTGATCGTGGCCGTGATGATCTTCTTCCGGCGGTTGGGCGATCCCGCGTGTTTGGCCCGCGAGTCGCCAGACGGCGATGCCGCGCAGGACGATCAATACCAGTAGGGCGATGCCGGCGACCAGCACGGGAATGTGGAAACGCTCGATGAGTTGGAACCGGCTCGACAGCCAGCCCTTCATGTACAACGAGACGGCCGTGAAGCCGATCAACCCGCAGACCGCGATGGTGCAGAGTTGATCGAGAAAATAGGTGCTCTCCCCCTCGTCGTGCATGGCCTCGGCGGCGTGGGAATGGCCTTGATCGTGTGAATGGGAATGCGACATATCAGGCCTCGTTCACGGCGAATTCACCGGCGGCAGCGCGACGTCGATGGCGCTCCGGCCGATGTAGGGAATTTCGAGATACTGCCACACGTAGTAGACGATCATCGAGTAGATGAACACCTGCACGACGGCGGACGTGAAGATCAGAAGAATGAGACGCCGCCGGAAAACGCGAGTGAACATCATCAGCAACTTCAGATCGAACATCGGTCCCAAAACGAGAAAAGCGAGCTTCGCGGCCGGGTGCATGGTCGTGAAACTGGCGGCCACGAAGGCGTCCGCCTCACTGCACAGGCACATCAGGATCGCCATGCCCATCATGGCCAGGATGACGAGAGCCGGGAACGTTGTCGACAGGTCGCGCACTTGGTCATTCGTAATCCAGATCTTCGCTAGCGAAGCCAGCAGGGCGCCGAGCATCAGGAAGACCATGATGTCTTTGAAATCATGCAGGGCGGTTTCGGAGATGTTGCCGAGCCGTTGCAACAGCGGCCGGCGTTCGCCTGCGCGTTCCTCTGCAGGATGGACGTCATGCGTGGCCGCGGCATCGACATGCACTTTCTCTTCAGCCTGAGGCCGAGCGGAGGGAGCCAGCAGATCGTAGCCGTACTTGCGGAACTGGGCTTCCACGAGCAGACCGGTGACGAGCGCGACGAGGAAGCCGAGGCCGACGCGCAAGACAGTCATGTGCACCGCCAACCCGTGCGGGCCGAACGCGACCAGCGTGCTGCCGATGACGACCACGTTGATGATCGGCCCCGCCATCATGTAGGCCACGCAGGTGCCGAGTGGCAAGCCTTTGCGAAGAAGCCGCCGCATGACGGGCACGATGCCACACTCACACATCGGAAAGATAAGCCCGAGTAAGCCGCCAAGACCTACCGCGAGAAACCGATTTTTGGGGACGATGCGCGTGATCGCCTGCTGGGGGACGACCTCTTCGAGGATCCCCGCGACGATCGCGCCGAGCACGATGAACGGGAAGGCCTCCCACAGTATCGAGGTGAAATCCTTCGTGAAGTCGAGGACTTTTTGGTCCATGGGGGGTCCGCGTTGGTGAATCGTCGAAACAAGTAGCGGGTGTTGCTCTCATTGTCCGAGTCTTGACCTCTTTCAGCAAGAGGAGACAGGGCAGGGGGTGTCAACTGGTGGGCAAGACGCTCGTCGGCCGACGTCGCCACGACGTGGCGATCATGGAAACGAAGAACAAGAACACGCTGACGCAGATGATCGTCCCGCTCGGTCCAAACTTGATTTGAACACCCGACTTGAGACGCAGAGAAAACTCGCTGCTGAGATAAAGGCCGAGGAGCCCGGCGACGATGCTAAGTCCGAGAGTCCACCAGAACATCTGCCTTAAGTTGCGGGCGATGTTGCTGGCCGTGGCGGCAGGGACGATAAGCATCGCGTTGATCAAAAGGGCGCCGACCGTCACGATCGACAAGTTGACAATGAGCGCGAGCAACACGATAAACAGGTAGTTGTTCAAGCGCAGGGCGATCCCGCGCGATTTTGCCAGGCTCGGGTTGAAGCTGGCCAGAAGCAGATGATTCGAACGCCAGAGCAGCAGGCTGACGACCAGGAAGAACAGGATGCCGAGATAGAGAAAATCGACATCTTGAACGTAGAGCGGGCTGCCGAACAGGAACGTCTCGGGATCGATGGCTCGACGCTGTTTCAGCGCGGAGAGCAACATCGCCCCGAAACCGATTGCCCCGGCGAAGAACACGCCGATGACGGTGTCACTCGCCAGTTCGGTCTTTTCTTTTACGTAGGCAATCGCCAGGCCGACAAGGGCGCCGAATGTCACCATCACGAGGGGCACGAGCCAGCGATAAGAATCCGGATCGCCTCCCGTGCCGAGGATCAACGTCAGCAGAAGCCCGAGCGCGACACCGGCAAAGGCGCAGTGGGCCATGGCATCGCTGAAGAAGGCCATGCGATTGCCGACGACCAGAGCGCCGACCATACCGCAGATGGCCGTGACGAGAAGCACGGAGAGCAGAGCTCGGAATTCGAATCCGTATTCGAACCCGAACGTGTGCGCCAGACTGTCGATCCCCGGAAGCGATGCCAGCGGCAGCATCAGCGAGCTCCGGCTAGAACCGTGGAATGGACCGTAGCGATTCTGGCGGGAGCCGGCGCGCATTCGAGAGAACTAACGATCCGATGGAGAAGATCCATCGACGCCTGAGCCTCGGCCTCCGTGATGGTCAACGGCGGCGAAACGCGAAGTACCTTCTTGGCTAGCGGCCCGAGGAGGTGGATGCCGTCGTTCCCTTCGCCCCGGTAGCAGGCGAGCACGATCGTGTTGGCCCACTCGGCGGCGGATTTGCCGGCGTGGTCTTTCATTTCGATTCCCCAGACCATGCCGCCTTTTTCGCCGCGGACATGGTCGACAAAGGGAAATTCCTTCAATTTCACGAGCCCGGCTTCGATGATGGCAGAGGATTTGCGGGCGGCCGCAAGAACGTCATTTTCGGCAAACTCATCCAGGGTTGCCAGGACCGACGCACAGCAGAGCGGGTTGGCGCTCCAGGTGTCCGAACCTTCGCCATATTCGAGCGCACCGAATAAATCAGCACGACCGACCGCGGCCGCGACGGGGACGCCGTTGCCAAGGCCTTTGCCGAGTACGACGATGTCGGGTTCTAGGCCGTATGTTTCGAAGGCGAATAGTTTGCCGGTACGGCCGAAGTTCGCCTGCACTTCATCAAGAATGAAGACGATGTCATGCTCGCGGCAGAACGCCTGCAACATCTGCAAGTATTCCTTGGGCGGATGGTACGAGCCGCCGCCGCCGAGATACGGCTCGGTGATCAGCGTGCCGATCTTACGGCCGAACTGGTGGAGCAGGGCGTCGAGTTCCTTGCGGTAGGGCAGGGGGTCAAACGAGACCCCCCGTTGGAGGACGTCGTCGCATTCCCGCATCGGGAAGCTGATGAAACGCACGCGTGGGTCACGCTCGTGATCGGTCTCGCTGCCGGTGACTGCGCCCGCGATCCCCTTCTTGCCATGAAATCCGTAACGCGTGGCCACGATCATCGGCCGGTTGCGATCACGGGCCCAGGCGGCCCAGATGGCTTTTTGGATCGCCTCGGAACCGGAGGCCGACCACATGACCTGCTCCATCCGCTTGCCGCCCGGCGCCTTCTGAAGAACCTCGATCAACCGTTTGCTGGCGAGCACTTCGATCGGCGTCAGCCCGTTATACGCGGTCATGGGCAGGGCAGCGAAGTAGCCGGCGGGGGGGATGGGCGGCCGGCCGTAGTTCGAATTCGCCCCGCCTGGTTCCCAACCCATGTAACGGCAGAATTTCTGCATCCACGAACTGGGATTATGTCCCAGGTTCGCGACGAGCACACCCGAGGAAAAGTCGTAAAGCCGTTTGCCTTCCGGCGTCCAGTGGAAGCTGCCGGCACTGTAGGCGAACACCGCCTGGCTCGGAGTATACGTCCGCAAGCTGCGCGGTTCAAACTTCGCCGCGGCGGTCCGTTCCGTGTTGGATTGATTTTCTTGCGGGTGTGCGATCGTGGCGGTCATGCACGTTCCTCAGTGAGATTCCGTAAACATCTTTGAAAGTGTATGGATCGGGTGTCAGCGTAGCCCCTGGGCGCGAAAATGAAGCGACTTCTTTAACCAACACGAGATGTCGCGGCAGCATTTCCAAACTCTGTCGCACTGAAAACGGACACGCGGCGCTAGCGCCCTTGAGAAAGACTAAGATCCAGATCTCGATCGCCTGCCACACGCGACTGAAAGAAGTGGCGCAGTAAATCGTCCATCGCTCGCGATTGGATCCTCATTCCCATTTCCCAATCAGCCAGCAAAGTTTCAGGCACACCGAGCTCCTCCGCCATCTGGAGGCTACTCAAGCCATGCTCGTTGCGAAGTGATTGGATCTCGCAAGGGGTCAACAACCCGATCTGTGAACGCAACGCGGACGTAATCTGTTCATCCACCTTAGTTGTGATCAGTTGATCGCCGCAGTACCGGCAGGTGGGAACGGACAGGTCTGGCAGAATTAAAACATAGGACCTGCCATCGTGCGTCTCGACGGTCGTATAGTCCGTTGGTTTCGGGTAAATCTCTTCTTTGCCGCATTGAGTGCATCGCCAAGGAAACGGGCGATGTTTTGGACCCTGCGTTTGATGTTCAGACTTCATGCACATTCACCACTGTGATACGAGGATCATCTGGATCGTCGGGCTTCTTGCACTCAAGCACTGTCTCGAAATAAATCGCGATACCGTCGATCGTCATGCGAATATCGTAATGGTACTCGAAACCGAAGAATTCGGATCGGGTCTCAGGTTGTTCATCGATTTTCCCGCCAGCGGCCACAAATTCATGGAGCAGGCGCTTGATCTCGTTAAGTGTTCGCCGAGATACATTTGCTTTGATCCAGTTACGAGCAAGGGCTCTGAAATCCAGGTATCCGTCATAATTCCAATTCTCGAGCGCGTTTCGATAACATCTAAGCCTCTCGCTCGAATCCTCAGGGAGTGCCACCGCATTCTCCAGCAGATCAGTCTGATAAATTATACTTCATTCGCATAAAGCGTTTCAAGCTCGCCACCTCGTTGCTTCAGCACCAATCCCCCGCGTTCTCCGTTCACCTCCACGATGCAGCTCGGTTCGCCGGCCGCGTGTCGCTGCAAGATCGCTTCCATCGCCTGGACGATGGCGACGCAATTTCGCTCGGCGGCAACGTCGTTGTACATCAGCGAGCGCATTTGCTTCAGTCGTTCGGCGCGGAGCGGGGGAGGCCCCCCATGTTCGACGAATGCGACCTCTTCGAAGAAACGGCGGAGGATCTCGACGCCGTAACCGCGCTGGGAGCGCTCGCCCCAGGGTTCGACGAACGTGCCGTTGTAATGATGGTTCGGTGTGTTCTTCATTTCGCCGGGCGTCTTGTGCTCGATGGCCACCTCGACGCCGCGCTTCCGCTGATGGGCGTTCCAGACCGCGTTGTCAAAACGGAACTGCACTTCTTGCTCAACGTAGCCGGGGAAGTTGTCGGGCGTCACCCAACTCGTGTGGATGTCAAACGCCGCCTCGCGCTGGTCGGGATGAGTGTAGACGACTTGAAGCTGGACCGAGTCCCAGGTTGTGCCGTCCGCGGGGCCGACCAGACCGCGCTGGCCGTTGCAAGCGATGCGCGTCAGCTTCCAGTTCGGGCCGAAGCTGAAGTCGATCAGTTTCAAATAGTGAACGGCAACGTAGGTGCCCGGGTTGCGACCCTTGATCCATTCCGCGAACTGGCCGCCGCTGATCGACTTCGGTTCCAGAAGAGAGCAGTAGCCGTTGTTGACATGCTTCAGGTTGCCGTCGACATAGTGCGTCCGCATCTTCTTGTGATCGGGGTCGGCCAGCTTGTGGTAGACGACCTTCGCAAGCACGCCCTTTGACTCGGCCAGCTTCTGCAACGTGTCGAGCTCTTCGAGTTTCAGGACGGACGGTTTTTCGATGAGGACATGCTTGCCGGCCTCGAGCGCCTGTCGGGCCGGTTCGAAATGGCGATCGTCCGGGGTGGCGATGCAGACGGCATCGACGCCAGAGGCCAGCATCTTGGCGATCGAATCGCTTCCGGCAAAACTTTCGAACTTTGGCAACCGCTGCCGATAGCGGTCGGCCCGGCTTCCCGTCCGGCTCGCGACGGCGGTTAGTTGCAATTCGACGAGACCGGTCGAGCGCTGGTAAAGACCCTCGCGCCCGGCCGCCTCGAAGCAGGGTAGGTATGTGTCTTCGAAGATCATTCCCAGGCCGACCATGCCGGCCCGGATCGTTGGTGTTGTTGGGTTCATGAAACCATGATAAGCACCGCCTACTCGGGCGTCACCGGTTCGCCGAATTTCCGTCCCAGACAGAAGAGATAGCTGTCGATGAACTGGGCGTTGCCGAGCATCAATCGGGACAGCGTGCGGATGAGCGGATTAGGCGTCTCCGAATGCTCGCTCAACGTCAGCCGGCAGCCGCCTTCCGGCAGGGTTTCGATCTGCTGAACCCAGCGGCCCAGGAAGCGGTTTTTCGGGTCGGCAATCCGCGTCACGAATCGCGTCGGTTCGATCGCCTCGACCACTTCAAGGGAGAGATGCTGCAAGCGGCGGCCGTTGCGGAACGTCTGCCGGTAAACCGGCCGGCCGTCATGATCCGACTGGCTTTCCACCATCAAGCAGAGCGGCCACCAACCGGGGAGCCGGTCGATGGCGATGATCGTCGCCCAGACGCTCTCGGGCCTCTGCTTTAGCTTTACCGAGCGTGTGGCCACGCGCTGGCGCGGCAGCATTAGCCCGATCAACGTGGCGAGAAGAAACGGAGCGATCAAGCCTCCGCCGACGGCGACGATCCATTCAGTGGTTGTCATGCAGGATCGTTGTGGCGAAAAATGCGGGCAACGTCAATCGCTGGATATGGTGAAATTGAACATAACAACTATTATCGGACGTTGGGATATGGGGATCGGAAAGCGCGACGCCGCTAGCGGCAACATCGCAACGTCCGATAATGAATCTTATGTTTAATTGCGCTCCAGATCGCGTATATCGCGTTTTCCCGAGGATTTCCGGGCAAAACATCACTCGGAGCGATACACGCCCATGCGGCGGAATTTCTCGTAGCGAGCGTCCAGAAGAGCAGGCGTTTTCATCGCCCGTAGCTCGCGGAGATAGCGAAGCAGATACGTCTTCAGCGTCGTGGCGGTCTCACGCGGATCGCGGTGAGCACCGCCCACGGGCTCCGGGATCACGTCGTCGATGACCTTCAATTTGATCAGGTCGCGGGAGGTCAATTTCAGCGCCTCGGCCGCCTTCGGTTTCGTCTCTTCATTGGCGGTCTTCCAGAGGATGCCGGCACAGCCTTCGGGGCTGATGACCGAGTAGTACGCGTGCTCCAACATGCTCACGCGATCGCCCACGCCGATGCCCAGTGCCCCGCCCGAGCCCCCCTCTCCGATGACGATGCAGATGATCGGCGTCGGCACCCGCGACATCTCCAGGATGCCCGTGGCGATGAGTTGAGCCTGGCCGCGCTCCTCGGCCCCGATGCCGGGGAAGGCGCCCGGGGTGTCGATCAAACAGACGATCGGCACGCCGTACTTGGCGGCCAACCGCATCTTGTTCAAAGCCTTGCGATATCCCTCCGGATGGGCACACCCGTAGAAGCACGCCTGGCGCTCCGAAAGTGTGTGTCCTTTTTGGTGGCCGATGAGCATGATTTTGAAGTCGCCGATCTTGGCGAAACCGGTCCGGATGGCCCGGTCGTCGCCAATGGCGCGATCGCCATGCAGTTCGACGAAGTCTTCAAAAATCAGGTCAATGTAATCAAGCGTCTGCGGCCGTTCCGGATGACGCGAAACCAGGACCGTTTCCCAGGCTGAGAGATTGCTGTAACGCTTCTTCTTGAGGTTGAGAAGTTCCTTGCGGATGCGGCGAATCTCGTCCGCGTGCGTGAGAGCGCCGTTGGTCTCCGCTTCCAGCGTAGTCAGGGCCTGTTCCAGCGGGTGGATGTCGGTCTCGAAGGGCAGCGGCGCCGTCGGCATCGAAGAGTGCTCCCTGGAAAAAAACGCGGCGGGCACGACGCCGAACCGCGATGCGAATACTGTAGCGATCGACCCCCTACCCCGCCCATATCAACGCATCTGCTGTTCGTCCTCGGGCGGGATCGGTTGCGATTTATAGATGCGAATTTTTCGCAAGGCGATCATCACATCGTGACAGGTCTGCGGTCGATCTTCCTTCTTCTTGGCGAGCATCTTCAGGATGAGCGCCGCCATCTCGTCGCTGACGTCCGGATTGTGATTCGCCGGCGACTCCGGCTTCAAGCCGACTTGTTTATTCAAAATATCTTGAATCGACGATCCCTTGAACGGCGGCCGCCCAGTCAACAATTCGTAATAGGTCGCCGCCAGGCTGTAGATGTCCTGCCGTGGATCGGGCATTTCGCCCCGCGCCTGTTCGGGGGACATGAAGCTGGGCGTCCCCTGCGCCTTCTTCCGGCGGTAGAACCACTTGGCGAAACCGGTGGGCACCTTCTTGGAAATCGCGAAGTCGATCAAGCGGAGCTGGCCCGCGGCATTGACGAGAATATTATCGGGCTTGATGTCGCAATGGACCCAGCCGTTACCGTGCATGTAAGCCAGACCGGTCGACAGTTGCCGAAAAATCGCCCGCGCGTTCTCCTTGATGAAGGCCATATCCTTGGCCATCAACTTCGAGCGCAGGCTTCCCGAAGGGAAATACTCCATGATGAAATGTGGGTGATGTTCGTCGCGGCAGACTTTCAGAATGTGAATGACATTCTCGTGGCGCAGCTTGATGCCGGCTTCCGCTTCGTTGAAGATCAGCGCGCGTTTCTCTGCCTTCTTCGCGGCCTCGGGATGCAACAACTTCATCGCGAAGTGGCGATTGCTGCGCGTCTCGATGACCTCGAAAACCTGCGAATCGACGCCGGACTGCAAAAGCGATCGCAGTCGATAGCCTTCGATGATTTCATTCGCCGATGCCATGAGCTCCCCTGCCCCGCTCTTACCAGTATTCTTCGAAGTGGATGTTGCCTTTGAACTTCTGAGCGTTGTTGTCGGTCTTGAAGCCGCGTTCTTCCAATAACTGGATGACGCCGACCGTCTTCGGATACTCGCGAGCGCCCGTCTCGGCATTCTTGACCGGCACGCCGATCATCTTCGGATTGCCGCACAGAAATACATGCGTGTGGGCGGGGTCGAGCGGGGCGCCAAGATACTCCTGCATCTGACCGCTCGTGATGAGATCCTGGATGTAGACTTTATGGGCGACCGTGTCCGTCTCGCGCGTCGCCAGCGGCAGATATTTGTAATTCGGGTAGCGTTGTTCGAGCTTCTGGTGGATCGCGAGATAGCCGAGATCCCGGCGATACCGAACGCACGATGCCGAGAGAATCTTGCCTTGGTGGCCGCGGTGAAGCAGGTCCCAGAGCATGTAGTTGTGCGGCGCCTCGCCGGTGCCCGTTCCCAGGAAGATGACGTTGTCGCCCTCTTTCACGGATTCGAGTGTGTAGTGCCCCGTGATTTTCTCGCCGATGGCAAGCCGATCGCCGGGGTTCAACATGAATAAACGGGGCGTCAGCGCGGGCGGGCGGCCGTTGAGGTTTTCGCGAACCAGGACGATGTAGAACTCGAGATAATCGGTCGTCGCGATGTCGAGAAGTTCGTGCTTTTCCGAAAGCACGGAACAACTGATTGAATAGGCCCGGCGGACGACTTTGGCCTCGTCTTCCGGTTTCAGGTTGTCGTCCTGGCAGCCCGGCATCCGTGGTTCCCAGTTCCCCAAACCCAGCGTGCAGTACTGGCCCGGGATATGCGGGGGGCGTAGGAAATCCGACCTGACTCGCATCACCATCAAATCGGAATGGGTCTTCGCGATTGATAGGACTGTCCCGTTATACCTTTTCATTCGCGCTTCCGCGATCTGTTCCGGCAGCATAACCCGCAACCCTTAGCCAAAGTGAACAAGGCAGGGGATACTCCCCTGCCCTGATGTTGTAGCGATCAGCCGACCATTTAACCGAGTTTCTTGGCCGCTTCCTTGATAATATCGACACAAGCCTTCACGTCAGCGGAGGGTTCATCGGCCTTCGCTTCGTATTCGATGCTGATTGAGCCGGTGAACTTGACTTCTTTGAGGGCTTTGAGGACCGCGAGCACGTCGAGAACGCCGCCGTCCTTTCCATAGATGACGTCGGTCTTCTTCTTGTTGTCGTGATCCTTGAGGTGCAGGCCGAAGTTGCGGGCGCCCATCACCTTGATCTGTTGGACCGGATCGAGCGGTTCACCGAGCTGGGCCATGCGAATCAGGTGGCCTGTATCCAGGCAGGAACCGATCAGGGCGTGATGGTCCTTGACCGCCGCCAGGATGACCTCGGCCGAGTACCAGCGATGCTTCCCCTTCCCCGAAGGCCCATGCGGATGAATCGCGATGGCGATCTTGAATTCCTCGCAGAGCTTGTCCAGGCTGTCAAAACTATCCGGATCCGGGTCAGCGCTGAACGACTTGATGCCGAGGGCGGCACCGAACTCGAACGACTTCTTGTTCGTGTCGTGGTTCTTCGAAAAGCGTTCGACCCCGAAGGCGATCGGTGTCACGCCGTTGTCCTTGCAGTACGAGAGGATCGCCTTCATTTGCGCCGGCGTGCTGCTCTGCGGCACATGAGCGCTGTAGAACTCGGCATAGGGAAGCCCGGCCTCGGCAATCTTCTTGACGGCTTGCTCGAAGTTGAACTTCCGGTAGGTGTAGCTCTGAGCGCCGCACTTGAAGCCGCCGAAGGCTTCGTCGGCACGGGCGAAGGTCAAGCTCGGCGTGGTCAGTGCGGCGGCGGCGCCGATTCGAAGAAAGTCACGGCGGCTTGGAGAGTATTGAATCACGGCATGCTCCTGGTTGGATCGATTCGCTGGGCGAACCGCATCATTCTGACGTCGGCGACAGGAAGTGGCCAGACATTTCTTGCGGTGAAATTCGAAAGATTGGCCATTGCCGAATTGTTACAATTACCTCGGGACGAGACAATACACCCAAATGAGATGCGATCGATGGACGCCCCGCAACCGTGGCATCGGCTATTCGGTTTAACGCTCGTGGATTTCTTTCGCGGCATGCCGGTGATCGTCGAGTTGGAAAAAGATCTCTCGTTGAAGCAGTAGTTGCTCGACGTGGTGGTGATCCACAAAGAGCCGGCCCCCCTGCCCCGCCGGTTGCCGGATGGCTTCGAGGAATTGGCGGCCCATAACTTGGTCACCTTCAAGTCCTATCAGGAAGCGCTGGACGGCTGGGCGCTCAACGAACTGGTGGGTCACTACGTCAACTATCGCAAACAGATCAGCCCGTCGATGCAGGACCTGCTGCCAGAGACCGATTTTCGGTTATTCGCGGTTTGCGTCCGCTATCCGCAAGGTTTGGCAAACGAAATCGAATTGACGCCCATTAGTCCGGGCGTTTACGATGCGAAACACTTCACGGGTCGATTGCGCGTGATCGTGGCAAATAAGCTTCCGCAGGCGGAGCATAACTCGCTTTTGCATTTGTTCAGTGCCCGTATGGACCTGTTGAGGTATGGTACAATACACTACAAGCAGCGATCACAAGAGACGAGTCAGCTCTTGATGCAGTTGCTGAAACGGTATCTTGCGGAGGGAGCGAGCATGCCAGACAGTTTGGAATTATTAAAACAGTTTTGTCGCGAAGCAGATGACGAGCTCCGGAAGCGGTGGCCCGCCAAGGAGCGCCTCGAAGGTCTTACGGCCGAGGAACGTCTGAAGGGGCTTACTCCCGACGAGGTGCTTGCCGCGATGCCCCCGGAAGATCGTGCGAAACTCCTCAAGCGTTTGCGCGATGACGAATCATTGGCGAATCCTGGCAAGTGACCCCAATCTTAAGCACGATTAGCGTGAGGGAACGCGCATGTTGAATCGAATCTTGGCCATCATCTCGATCGGTTTCGTCCTCGTGCCCGCGGTTCACGCGTGTTCGATTTGCGATCCCAATTTTCAACAGAAACCAACGCTGCGCCAGCAGGCGCGGTTGGCCAAGTTTGTCGTGCTGGGCACGCTGAGTAACGCGCGACTCGACGGGGAAAAAGGGCTAACCGACTTCCACATCGATCACGTTGTCCAAACAGATCCGTCGCTCGACAAGAAGACCTTGCTGACCATCCCCGGCTACATCCCCTTCGATCCCAAGAACCCGCCGCGATATCTGTTGTTCGGTGAATTCCTCAACGGCAAGCTCGATGTGGTTCATGCCCGCATGGTCTCCGCTGCCGGCGCCGTCGACTACTTGAAGGCCGCGCTGAAAATTGATGACCGCGAACGCTCGGCTATCTTGCAACTGGCCTTTCAACATCTCGATGACGTGGATGTCGATGTCGCGGCCGACGCGTTCCATGAACTCGCCCGAGCGTCGGACACTGAAGTCGCTGCCGTAGCTCGCAAGCTGTCGCCCGAGAAGTTCCGCAAGTTCTTGACGGACCCGAAGACGCCGGCCGATCGGCTCGGCATCTACGCCTACTTGCTCGGCGCCTGTGGCGACAAGACCGACGCCGCCCTCTTGAGCACGCTGCTTCAGCGACACGACGAACGCACCACGGCCGCGTTGACCGGCCTGCTCGGTGGTCTGATCGAACTCCAGCCGGAACAAGGTTGGAAGATCGTGCGCGAGACGTTGGGCGACGCCAAGGAACCGTTCTCGACCAAGCTGGCCGTCATCGGCACCATCCGCTTTCAACAAGCGTGCAAGCCGAACCTCTATCGGGAGGCCATTCAAGAGGCGTTCGCGGCCGTCGTCGTTCAGGGCGATATGGCCGACATGGCGATCGAGGATTTGCGCCGCTGGCAGTGGTGGGATCTCACAAAATTGGTTTTGGCTCAAGAAGGCAAGCCGTCGCACAAGGCCCCGATTGTTCGCCGTTCGATCGTCCGCTATGCCTTGAGTTGCCCGCGTCCCGAGGCTGTCGACTTCGTCAAAGCCAAACGGCTTCAAGATGCCGATCTCGTCAAGCAAGTGGAAGAGTCGCTGGAGTTCGAAAAACCTTTCCCGCCCAAGAGCAACCCATGAACGATTCGCGGATCCGTCTTCGTGGCGAACCATTCAACCTGGATGGGGAAGCCGATTGGCTCGTCGTCGGTGTTGTCGATGGCGCCATCCCCCCTGCCCTGGCCTCGCTTGATGAGAAGCTGAATGGGAAGATCTCCCGTCTGCGTGAGTCGGGCGACTTCTTGGCGAAGCCTGCCGAACTTTATGTCGTCCACGAACCGGCGGGGCTCAAGGCGAAACGGCTTTTGCTCGTGGGACTCGGCCCCGTGGCTGACACCTCGCGCCGGCGGCTTCACGATGCGGCCGCGGCCGCTCTGCGTTCGATCACTATTCGAAAATTTGGGAGAGTCGTGCTCGTCGTGCCGGAGCTTACGACCCTGAAGATCGATGAAGCGATCCTGGCCTTTGGCGTCGGGGCAGTTCAAGGTTCCCATGGCCCGGGCGTCCGCAAGTCGGAGCCCAGCCGGCATGCGCCGGAAGAGATCGTGCTCGCTTTGCCTGGTGACGTGAACGCCGCGGAGGCCGTCAATCGCGCCGCCATTGAGGGCGATGCCCTGACGCTGGCGCGCTCGCTCGTGAACGCCCCGCCCTGTGATCTTTACCCGGAAACCTTCGCGGTGCAAATAGCCGAGATCGCGCGGTCCGCCGGCCTTGAATGCGAGATCTGGGATGAACGCCGTCTCGCAACGGAGCGGATGGGCGCCATTCTCGGGATCGCCCAGGGTTCAACCCGGCCGGCCCGTCTGGCGATCGTGCGTTATCATGGCGGCGGAACGAAGACGCTGGCCTATGTCGGCAAGGGCGTGACGTTTGACAGCGGCGGCCTCTCGCTGAAGACGAACGATCAAATGATCGACATGAAATGCGACATGGCGGGGGCCGCGACTGTGATTGCCGCGACGGAGGCGATCGCGCGGCTGAAGTTGCCGATTAACGTACTCGCGGTCATGCCGTTGGTCGAGAATATGCCAAGCGGCTTTGCCGTGAAGCTGGGCGACGTGCTGCATTCCCGCAACGGCAGGACGATCGAGATCCTGAACACCGATGCCGAGGGCCGCGTCATCCTGGCTGATGCCTTGGCGTACGCGGCCGAGCAGAAGGTCGACCACATCGTGGACCTGGCCACGTTGACCGGAGCCGTCATGATCGCACTCGGCACGGAGATTGCCGGACTCATGGACAATCAGAACGAATGGGGCACGCGTGTTCTGGAGGCGATCCGCGCCGCCGGGGAACGAGCCTGGCCGTTGCCGATGGATAAGGACTTTGAGGAGGCTCTACAGAGCAAGGTCGCCGACTTCAAGAACGCCCCGGGGGTTCGTTACGGCGGGGCGATCACCGGCGGCAAATTCCTCGAACAATTCGTCAACGGCATTCCCTGGGTGCATCTCGACATCGCCGGCCCCGCCTGGGCGGAGAAGGATTCCGCCAGCAAAGACAGCGGCGGCACCGGTGCTTATGTGCGATCACTGATTGAATTGGCGTGCAGGTATCGGTGAGCGGTTATTTCTTGGAGATGGTCGCCACCAGCGCCGTGACCGCCCAGCCGGTTGCGGCGGTGCTGATGAACTGACCTTTGCCGCCGGGGTCGCCGTTGTCGAAGAAAGTCTGGATCGGCCGGCTCCGAGTCGGAACGATCCAGCCACCGCTCACATCTTGATTGAGCACCAAGAAGCGAACGCCGGCGCGGTAAGCGGCTGAATCGACCGCGAGACCCGCCTTCTGCAAGACGACAAGGGCCGCGCCGGTGGCATAGGCGTCGCTCTTCAACTCATCGAGTTGGGCCCAGCCGCCATCTGGCCGCTGTTGTTTTTGAAGGTCATCCCGCGCCTCCGCAATCATCTCTTTATCCGCACCGCCGGCGAGCAAGCCCCAAATCTTAAACACGCGATCCTCGGTCGTTTTCACTTCTGCTTTTTCGAGAAATGCCAGACCGTTTTCCCGAGCCTTGGCGATCTTGTCTGCTCGCTCCCCTTCGTCTTTCGCTTTGTAAGCTTTCAGCACGCCAACACTCAACGCCCCCGTCGTGAACAAGCTCCCCTCGCTCGGCGGCCGATTCGTGGTGGCAGCCCAGGAACCGTTCGACGCCTGCTTTTTAACGAGAAAATCGACGAGCGCATCGGTCGTGGCATCGGCTGGATGCTGGGCCAGTTCAAAAGTCAGCAGCGCGTAAGCCGCCGTCGTGTTGGCCCCACCGATGCCGCGCCCCTCGCTAATGTCTTTCACTTTCGCCGAGAAGAAATCGAGCGTGTACTTCACCTGCTTTTCGAAGTTCATGGCATCAACGGTGAAGCCCCGTTCCTTGGCGGCCGCCAACGCCATCATCGGCATTGCTTGGTGATGGCAACTAAAACAGGTCCGATTCTTGATGTAACTCGCGGATGCAGTTTCGAGTCGTTTGACACCTTTTTCAACCGAAGAGCGCACCATCTCCTCGGAGATCGGCAGAACGCCCAACACACCGAGCAACCAGAGAGGGAACATGGGGTGATCCTCAAACGTTAAAGGCAGCACGACGCGATGCAGCAAGAACCTGCCGCGCTTTAAACTTCAGAATGGCAAGGAACGTCGCGTAGGCGACACAGCGTCCGTATTCCGTCTGCTCTGCATGGGTGAGTTGGCCTCCCGTGTGGCGGGTCGCCAACTCATCAACGTGAGCTTGCACTTCGGGATCGGGTTTTAGCGCAAGAAGCCGCCGAGCCGATTCCGGCGTCAAACAATCACCGGGCGGCGCGAGTAGCCGTTCGAGACCAGGGGTGTTTTTCGCGGCTTTCATGGTGTAACTATACTACCATGAATCCGAATGACCGTCTTCCTCGGCGAGAACCTGCCGGAAATGCCCTTGTTCCTCGAAACGGGCGAGTCCATCAACTTGCCGTTGGAGTCGTCGAATCGCGAGCCAACGGCCAGATCAATTCCGACCCATTGCCAGTCGCCCGCCCGGTCGTCGTAAACGACCAATCGCCGACATGTTGTATCATGAATTCGAGAGAGTAGAACAGGGGAAGCACAATAAAATCGTCCCATCTGGGAGTATCGTCATGCCGATTCACGATTGGACCCGGGTCGCCGCCGGCGTGTTTCACGATTTCCACACGACGTGGATTCCGCGCATCCGGCACGACCTCAAGAATGGCCTTCTGCCGCCCGGCTACTATGCCACGGTGGAGCAAGTCACCGCCGGCCTGATTCCAGATATACTTGCCCTGAAACGCGATCCCCATCACGCGAACGGTCGATCCCCTTCGCGGACTGATCCCAAACATGGGCAGGGTACGGTTGCCTTGGCAACGGTTCCGCCGCGCGTGATGCATCGCGCGAAGTCGGAACGCCAAACCTACGCCGAACTGGCCAGGCGAATTGCGATTCGCCACGTCGGCAGCGATGAACTGGTCGCGGTGATTGAAGTGGTCAGCCCCGGCAACAAGCACGGCAAAAGCGAGATGAGAAAATTCGTCGCCAAGGCGGTCGAGTTGATCCAGTCCGGCATTCATCTACTGGTGATCGATCTGTTTCCCCCAACGCCGCGCGATCCCCGGGGCATTCACGCCGCGATCTGGTCGGAATTCGAATACGACGATTACTCCCCGCCCGCGGATCACCCGTTGACGCTCGCCAGCTACGCGGCGGGCGATCCCAACGAGGCGTTCGTGCAATCCGCGGCCGTCGGCGAGAACCTGCCGGAAATGCCCTTGTTCCTCGAACCAGGCGAGTACATCAACTTGCCGTTGGAGTCGTCGTATCAGACGGCCTTCGCCGACGTGCCGGATCATTGGCGCGACATGCTGGAGGCGGGGAAGTGAAGGCGAGAAAGAAAAACAGGGGCACGCTTGTAAAGACGCCGAAAGCGTCGTTATGAACGAGCCCGTCTCATTTTCTCTTCTTGGTGAGGAGAAGCAGAGTCGATAGGCGTTTTTGTGAGATGCGTCGACCGAAAACGCTAGGCGGCCCTTTCGTTTTCTCGGGCAGCTAATCTTTGCCCCGGAGGGGCAACGGAATGTAGCCACGGGTGGAGCGGAGTCCGCCGTCAGGCGGACGGAGCGGAACCCGTGGAAGGTCAATTTTAGCATTCATTTGTTCATATTTATGGAGCAACTTCCGGATTACGAAAGTTTTCGACTTGATTTTGCCGATATACGACGTAATATGTTTTGAGAAGCAAAAAGCAAGGATGTTAAATCATGTCACTAAGCGAACGATTGCGGCACACCCGCGAAAATCTTGGGTTGACTCTCCAGCAAGTAGCCGATCGAGTTGGCTTAAGTGCTCCCACGATCTCAGCTTACGAAACTGCCAACCGAGAGCCCAGCTTCTCCCACCTAACGAAGTTCGCAAAGCTCTATTGCCGTCCAATCGAATACTTCTTCTCGGAACAGGTCCAGCCGGAAGAGGTCGTCCTCTGGAGAGCTAAGCCCCACTCTCCTGCTGCCGCAGAACTCGAAGCGAAACTCTTAGAGCTCGGCGGGCTGTACCGTTCTCTGGAAGTGTGGTTCGATTGCGTGAGGTTAGTGCGATTACCGCAATATAACGCTAGCTGGAAAGATGCTGTCATAATGGCTGCATCGGTTCGTAGGACATTGGGTCTCGGCGACAGACCCGGGGCGAGTCTTGAAGAAACGCTTCAAGAAGCGGGAGCGAAGATATTTCACCTCGCATTTGAACCGCGGCCCGCGTCTGCCTCTACCGTTACAGCATCCTTCGGTCCAGCGATTCTCCTGAACAGCACAGCAGACCGAAGGGAAAGGACCTTTTCCCTCGCTCACGAGCTATTCCATCTGCTAACTTGGGGCAAGTTTGAAAAGGGAAGTGTGGAAGGCGAAGCAATGGCTGATCGCTTCGCTGACTGCCTTCTACTTCCAGATGACGCCGTCCGGCAAGCGGTGGATTCCTATGTTAGAGGCAGAAAGCTGACCTTGCGAGAGTTGGATCTCATTGCAGCAGGCTTCGATGTGCCGCTTGCAGCATTGCTTCGGCGGCTTGGGGACATTCTCAATCTCTCCAAGGAACTTGGCCGCGAGATATTGCTACGCGCTCAGGGTGCTGGATTCTCAGGAAAAGCAGATTGGTCTCAGACCCCGGCGTCGCGCCCGCGACGGTTCGTAGAGCTTGCGACCAAGGCTTACGAAAGCGGTAAGCTTTCACTTGGAAGGCTAGCTGAGTATCTCGGGATCACGCGACAAGAGGCTATGAAAGATTTCTTCCACGACGGTGATGGGAGCATTGTCGATGAAGAAATTCAGCTTACTCCTGCTTGATGCAAACATAGTCATTATGCTGTGCAAAGTGGGCCTGCGGGGTCGCGTACTGGAAAAGCGCGAGATCCTCCTGGCCCGAACTGTCTTCGAAGAACCCTTTTTCTATCTGGATGATATCGGGGCAAAGTCTACTTCTCACTAGACGAAGATGAAAAGGCTGGCAGATTAAAGGTAGTGGATGTTCCCGTCAAAGTTGTTCTTGAGTTCAAAAGTAAGTTTAAGGATCTCATTGCTGGTGAAATCGATCCAGGAGAAGCCGAAGCTTTGGCTTATCTCGTCACCCAATCGGTTGAACATTACATCTGTTCTGCTGACAAAATTGTATTTCGAGTCCTCGGTTGTCTCGGAAAAGGCCATCTTGGGCTTTCTCTGCATTTAATACTACAGCAGTGCGGGCTTACAAAGAAACTGCCTGCCGAATTTGGCGAGGAATACAGAGAACGCTGAACAAAAAGTTGGTGAAACGGATGCGATTCAAGACCGCGCGTTAAAGGAATAAAAACTGGAAAACAAAAAGGCATCGGGAATCTCCCGACTCTTTTTTCTCCCCTACTTCCGCACCTTCCACTCATCATCAAAAATCCCGCCAACAGCAATCTCAAACACCGCCGGATCGGCCGAGTTGGGTGTCTTGCGCGCCACGGCGTAATCGCCCAGACGCGGGAACAGTAGCGCATTCGTTCCTTTGAATTCCTCGTCGTGGAAGGTGTGGCCGCTGTTTATCACGACGTAGCGGTTGGGGTTCTTGGGGTTGGGGTAGATCATCATCGGCAGGTGGAACGTTGCGTCGAACATCGTGTCGCCCATCTTGATCGTGTCTTTCGTCCAGGTCAGCGGCAGTTTCGGCAGAACGTCGGCGATCAGGCTGTTGCTGGATGGGTCGCCGAAGAGGATCAGGTTTTTGGTGGCGATGTCCTCGGCCGTCACTTCGGTGTCCTTCTTCACAGTCAGCTTGCCGCGCATCCAGTGGTCCCATTCGCGGGTGAAGCGTTCAAGCTGGGAGTCGGCCATTTTGCCGGTCGCCTCGTGCCAGGCTTTGCCCGTGCCGCGCACACAGAGAAATCCCGTGGTGAAGGCGTCGTCGATCGGCCCTTGCAGGCCATGCGTCTTGCGAGTGCCGTCGTTCAACGGCTTCTTCGCGGCCAGCCATTTGCCCTGATCCTGAACGAAGATGCCGTTGCCGAAGGCGTTCATTTTTTGGCCGTTGATGACGACACTTACCGGAGCGTCGCCCTCTGGCGGGGTCAATCGCAGCATGTGAACGTTCTTGGTCATCAGCGTCAAGGTTCGGTCTTTGTGCGTCGCTTCAACGCGAGCTTCCTCGTAGTGCTTGTCGAGTTGTAGCAGTTCGACCCAATCGCAACGCGGGAACTTGAGCGTGTAGGTGACGAAGCGGATGTGGTCCGGGTACTTCGCCCTTCCCTGCCCTGCCCCGGCGTGCTTGACGTACTCAGCTTCCGCCTTCTTCTGCCACTCGGCCGGGAACGCGTGCGCCAGGCCGGGGGCGATCAGGTGGACCATCGACGTGATCCCCAGTTTCTTCACGCGTTCTTCGATATTGTCGGCCGCCGCTTTCTGCGCGTCGATCTCGCCGCTATAAGCAACGATCGGCACGTTGAACGCGTTCTCCGAGTAGTCGACCGCGTCATAAATGTGCAGGCACGGTTCCTGGTATGGCGGCAGCGGATCGGGCAGCGTCTTCACGTAGGCATGAGTGTTGGTGAAGCCGGCGCCTGGTCCGATCACGCAGAAGCGATCCGGATGGTGAAGCCCTAAGTGCCAGGTTCCCGCGCCGCCCATCGAGAAGCCGCGCAAGACGATCCGTTTCGGGTCGATCAGATCCCGGCCGTGCGATTTTTCGACGGCGATGAAGTTCTCCAGTGCCTCGAAGACGTCAGCCTCGCCGGCCCAGCGGTAGGCGTTGTTGCCACGCCCATAAATATCGATCTGCACGAAGTCGTTCCCCTTCGCGGTGTCCTTGGGGGAATGCGTGGCGAGAAACTTGGTCTCGCAGATGGTGCCGTCGCGGCCGTGCAGCGTGATGTCGAGCCGCCATTTCTTGCTCGGGTCCTTGCCGTAGTCGGGCGGGTGAGCCACCGCGTAGGGTTGCAGCGAATCATCGAGCCTGGAACGATAGGCCCGCGCGACGAACTTGCCCTGCGGTTCCTGCCACGAAGCCTTGCCCGCGGCCGCCTCGGCGGCACGCTCCATACCCTGAGCCAGCGTTGTGTTGAGCCACTTGGCCGAATCGTTCGACACCCATTCGCGATGCCGCTGCACCCACTCGGCCGCCTTCAGGTAGATCTCGACCTCAATGCGGACCGAGTCGGGCACGCTCTTCGGCAAGGCGTTGATGGTCTCGCGCAGTTTATTCGTCGAATCGTCGAACAGCTTCATCTCCTTCTCGTCCGGCTTCTTGGGCGGCGGCGCATCCTTCTTTTGGGCCACCGCGGCATTGCTCAGAAGGAAGAAGCCGCAACCAATCAGGAACGATGCCGTGCGCATGACGGAAGTCTCGTGGGGTCAATTTCCAGCGGAGCGTTGAGGGTAGCGGACCGTGGGGTGATTCGCAAGCAGGAACTTGATATTCGATTCACCTTGGGCACGCCATCAAATCCAGATGCGTAATCCCGCTGCGGACGTAGGCCGCGGTCAGTTCTTCCTTGTTCATCGGCTTCGAGCTTTTGCCCGTCGCTCGGTTGAGGTCGTACAAGTTGTAGTCGCGGTCGAAGAAGAAGTCGAGCATCGTTTCCGGGGCCACCTTGCAGACGACTCGGATGCATTGCGGGCAATACTCCACGAACATGACCGGACGATGCCGCTGAATGATCTTCTCCATGCCCTGGAGGGCGCGGGGTTCGCCGCCGTCGATGTCGATTTTGATCAGGTCGATGCGTTCGCGGTCGCCGAGGAATTCATCCAGGGCCACGGCTTGCAACACATGGCAACGGCTCAGTTTTGGCGGTAGCGGCGTCGTCCGTTTCGTGCCATCCGTTTCCGGATCCCTTACCAGCGATGTGCTGTTCTGCCCGTCGGGGAGCATCTCGATGGTGCGCGACCGGTCGGCCACGCCAAAAGGAAAGAGTTCGATGTTCGTGAAGCCGTTGCGGCGAATGCTCTCTTTCAGAAGAATAGTGTTGTCCGGGTTCGGCTCAAAGGCTAGCACCCGGCCCGTTGGTCCCACGTGGCGAGCAGCCATCAGTGTCTGGTAGCCGATGTTGGCGCCTACATCTACCACGACCATGCCGGGTTTGAGTAACGGCGTCATCTCCGCCATCAAATAGGGTTCGTAATTGCGATCGTTCAAGATGGCGGTCGATACGGTGCCGTCACTGGGCCGCACGCAGATTTGGAACTCAGGCAGGCGCACCAGCTTCGTGTTCGAGTACTCGTATTCGAGCGTCTTCATGAACATGGCGACCAGATCGCGAAGTGGGACCGAGCGTTCGCCGAGCAGTTTGGTCCAGCCGCTCAGGCCCTCCGCGTCCGGTTCACGTTTCAGGAAGAGGCGGTAGCAGAAGTAGACATCCTCTTCGGTGGCGGACCGCAGCAGGTTCTTCGGTTCGTAGCCAAGCAGCTTGCGGACAAGGCGTTTAGTCTCCTTGGCGAACGTTCGAAACCGAGGTGCCATGATTGCTTTCCTTAGCGACGTCACTCAGCGCGGCGGGTCGATCATCGCCGTCATTGTAATAAGTTTGAGCCCTGAGGTTCACAGAGCCTCACCTCCGGGCTTGTATGTATAACATGAAAAGGAACGAGTTTCTAACTTACTCTTATCGAGCGACGGCATCCATGCATCCACTCCTGACCGGTTTTCCCGTCGTCATTGAACAGGTCGTCGACTGGGGCGACATGGATGCCTTTCGGCATGTCAACAACGTCGTTTATTTTCGTTACTTCGAGAACGCGCGAGTTGAGTACTTCGAAAAAATCGATTGGAAACGCGACATCGAGCAAACGGGCATCGGGCCGATTGTCGCCACGGCCCAGGCGCGGTTCCGCCGGCCGGTGACGCATCCGGATCGATTGCTCGTGGGCGCTCGGGTGAGCTCGATGAGTGCGGATCGCTATACCGTTGATTACCGAATTGTGAGCACCGCCAAAAACGAAGTCACGACGGACGGGGATACCGTCGTCGTGACATTCGATTACCGGGCTCAGCGGAAGATAGCGATCCCCGCCGAGATGAAGAAGAAAATCGAACAGCTCGAAGGCCGGGCTTTTCAGTGATCACATCCGCGGCAGGAAATGCAAAGAAAGGAACCACGAATCAAACGAATCGCACGAATCAAGAAGAAGGGTTTCGGTCCTTCTCTTCATTCGTCAGATTCGTGAGATTCGTGGTTCCCTTGCTTTCGTATCGTCCAACGCGTTATTGATCTTGCATGAACCAATCACGTGGGCTGCGCAGGTACGTGTGATTCGGGAACGCGAGCGTTCCGCCCTGGGCCGGGGCCGGGGGCGGCGGCGCCTTCGCCTTGCTGAAGAAGCCGCCGACGGCGTTCTTCAAACCATCACCGAGATGGTGGCCATCTCCGCATGAGTCGCACGATTTCTTCTTCGTGAACAGACCCTTGAAAATGGGATTCCAACCGACACGCTCGGACGACGGCGGCCCTCCCGCTGACGGATCGCCCTGCGGCCCGCCCATCGGCGGCCCCATGCCGGGATTCGGATAGGGCATGCCTTGAGGAGGCGGGCCACCGCCCTGCGGCGGAGCATAACCTTGTGGCGGTTGGCCATAACCTTGCGGAGGCTGGCCATAACCTTGCGGAGGCTGGCCATAACCTTGAGGCGGGCCGTATCCCTGCGGGGACCCGTAACCCTGAGGCGTCCCATAATTTTGAGCGGGTCCGTAGCCTTGTGGGGCCGTATAACCCTGCGGAGGCCCGTTGCCTTGAGCATATGGCGGAGCGCCCGTTGGTGGTTGAGCGCTGACGCGGGGCTCCGCGCCGACCGCGATCAAAAACGTCGCGATCAGGGGGATGGTGGATTTCATCGGAATTCCTTTCCGGTCGGGCGAGACGGACAATTGATCCTGTTCAATTCTCATCGGCGCAATCGGAGAATCCGGCCGGGCGATTTGCGGGTTTCCAGTTGGGTTGACGGGGCACGACGGGATCATTTCCGTTGCAGATGATGCTTCCCCCATCCGTGGAGCGACCGACAGGACACGCAAAGTCCGCGCAATCCACACAATCAAACCATAATGACATAGATGAGAAACCCGAGCCAGACGAGCATGACGAGAAAGATCGAAACGGCCCCCGTCATGAACCAGCCGGCAATGGGATTGGAAGGGCGTTCCGGCGTCATGACCATGCGGGTGAAGACCGGTTCAAGTTCTCGCCGCAGGGGCGATTCCGGATCGTGCCAGCGGACGGTCGCGTGCCGCATGGCGGCAAAGAAATCGATCCGCACAAAAGTGGTTTCCAGCGACGGAGCGAAGGGGCCGGGGTCTGCCCCCTCCGGTTTTTTGTCGCGTGAACCGAGTTCAATGCCGCCCAGCACGCGCCGATGAGGAATCTGGAGCGAGTCGGCTGCCGCGAGGAACGTCTCCTCAACTTCTGAAGGTTCGAGATTGTAAACGATCGTCACCTTCCGCCGCACTTGCAGAATGTAGACAATGGCGCATGTCAAGAAGGTCAAATAAACGACTGGCACGACCAGCCAAAGAAATCGATAAGTATCCCAATGCGAACGGATGCGGGAAAAGCTGCCGGTGAGCCAGACGGAGCACCAGGCTGAATCGAACAGCGTCAGCAACAACGGCCCGCCCAGGATGATGAAGCCGGACAGGCCGAGCAATAGGCAGGTGAAGTCCCAGGCGCCCGAAAACACCGTGGCCCGTGGCTTACCGTTCAGGAAAGCCAGGAAGAATAGGTAGATCGCCATGGGCATCAGGCAGATCAGGCAGCCAGAACCGATGAGGACGAGAGAATTCAATGCCGCCCCCGTGAGGGAATGGAGTGGAAGACACGTTATCTTAGCGAGCGAACCGCCGACGGCGCGACGAAAACCGCTTGACCTGCGCCATTGGTTTGTTTATGGTCCGCGCCTTGAGCGGGAATTCCACTCGAGAACGAAGGGGACCAGGATGATTCGGAACAATCGGCTGCGGCAGGGGATCTTGCTCGGCGGGCTCGTTCTCGGGCTGAGCGCGGCTGGCTGCAACAAGAAGGACACTCCCGCTCCGCCGAATGCGGGGCCGCCGGTTCTGGCCATTGAGCCGGTACGAGCGGGCGATCCGAATCCCGCGCCGCAAACAGGCAGCCCGATGTCGTTCGAGCAATCGTTCAACGAAGCCGTAATCACCGAAGTGCTGGAAGGGTATCACCTTCCGCCGGACGTCACAATCGGCGGCAAGAAAACAGGCCCGATGCGCGTGGCCGTCGAGGAGCAATGGTCGTCGATCAAACTGCTCGATTCAAATTCGAAACTGATCGCGCACACCGTCAAACTCGAAACAAGTGAAGGCGACGTCGAAATCGCCATCCGCTCCGATCTTGCGCCGAATCATGCGCGAAACTTCCTGGCACTCGCGAAACTCGGCTTTTATGAAGGGCTGCAGTTTGAGCGTAATTGCCATCAGGAAGCGAATCTGGACGGCCAAAAAACGCGGCTCGACCTGTTGATTGGCGGCTGCCCGACCGGCACCGGCGACGACGGCTACGGCCATATCGGCTACTTCGTCCGCGCGGAATTCCGCCAGGACGTGAAGCATCAGGAAGGCACCGTCGGCTTCTGGCATGAAGAAGATCCCGACAGCGCCGGCTGCCGTTTCTACATCACGCTCGGCCCCGCTCCGGTTCTTGATGGCCGATACACCGTCATCGGCCAGGTGAGCAGCGGCCTCGAAGTGCTCAAGCGCATCGCGGCTCAACCGGTCAAGAATGCCGATTCGTCATCGCCCGACAACGAGAAGCCGGTGCAACCCGTTGCGATCAAGAAAACCAGCATCGCTTCCGACACACCGAAGTGATCGGCCCATTACCCGTTGCCGGCGTGCGGTTCACCAACAGAATGTAGAGGAGAGCGTTCCGTTCCTCTTCATTCCGAGTCGATAAACCGCATGGCCAAACAAAAAGCCAAGCCGCAGCCTGAATCCAAGCCGAGCGAGCCCGCGGAATATACCGTGGTGGCTCGCCGCTATCGGCCGCAGCAGTTCGCGGACCTCGTCGGCCAGGAACCGGTGGCCCGCGCCTTGATGAACGCGATTGAAAGCGATCGCGTCGCCCATGCCTATCTCTTCACCGGGGCTCGCGGGGTCGGTAAGACCTCCGCCGCCCGCATCCTCGCCAAGGCGCTCAACTGCTCGAAGGGACCGACGACCACGCCGTGCGACGTGTGCGACATCTGCAAGAGCGTCACCAGCGGCGAAGACGTCGACGTCCTTGAGATCGACGGAGCCAGTAACCGCGGCATCGACAACGTGCGTGAAATCCGCCAGAACGTCGGCACCCGGCCAACCCGAGCCCGCTACAAGATCTACATCATCGACGAAGTGCACATGCTTTCGAAGGAGGCCTTCAACGCCCTGCTGAAGACGCTCGAAGAGCCGCCGCCGCATGTCAAATTCATCTTCGCCACCACCGAAGTGCAGAAGATCCCGATCACAATTCTTTCCCGTTGCCAGCGCTTCGATTTTGCCGGCATTAACTCGACGCGAATTGCCGACCGGCTCAAGCAAGTTGTCGCTGCCGAGGGGATGGAAGCCGATGATGCCGCCCTGGCCATCGTGGCCCGGCGGGCCGGCGGGTCGATGCGCGATGCTCAATCTCTTCTGGACCAATTGCTCGCCTTCAGCGGAGAAAAGCTGACGGCCGAGAAGGTGCATCAACTTCTTGGTACCGCGACTGATGAGCGCATGCTCGCCCTGGTTGATTCAATCGTCGCCCGGGATCCGAAACAGGCGTTCGAATTGCTGGGTCGTTACGCGGAAGAAGGGCTGCAACTGGGCGAGTTGCTCGATCAACTGATCGAATACTGGCGTGGCCTGATGCTGCTCAATTGTGCGGGGATGGACGGCGCCGATGTCGCCCTCACGGGGGCGAGCCGGGAGAAGGCGTTGAGACATGCCCAAAGCCTGCCGCTTGATTCGATTCTCGCTGGGCTTGATGTGTTGACTACCGCCAAGAATCGGCTGCGCGGGAGCAATCATGGCCAAGTCGTTCTCGAAATGGCGGCCTTGCGGCTGATTCGTCTCGACGAATTGCTGCCGATGGCCCAACTTGTTCAGCCACCCACCCAAGGGGGCGCCGGCCCCCTGCCGATTCCGGCCGGACCCGCAAAAAAAAACTCCCTGACCGCTCCTGAACCGGCAGGCTCCAGCCAGCCCAAATCGGGCCCTGCTCCGGCACTTGCCGGATCTCAAGATATAAACGAAATCTGGGGGCGAGTTCGCGAAAAATCGGGTCCCATTCTCGGTCATCACCTGGATAAAGGCGGAACTCCTGCAATTCTTGGGCCAAAATCACTGGTATTAAGCTTCCCTTCTCGATATACTTCTGAGGGTCAATACTGCGCCTCAGCAAGCAACATCGAGATCGTCCAAAAATTGCTGAATGAATTGACCGGCCAGGAGTGGACGTTCCGGGTCGACCTGCGAACCGCCGGCACCGAGAGCGAGACGGAATCGCAGCCGGAACATGAACCGGTTAAAGTAGTTACAAAGCAGATGCGTGAGCAGGCGGCCGAGCAACTGCCGCTGATTGCCGCCGCCAAGCAGTACTTAAGCGCCCGGCTGATGATGGTGGACGAAGGGTTCAACGCCGAGGTCAGGATCGCCGTCGAGGCGGACGATCCGGTCGAGGAGGAGTGACAAAATGTTCAAGGGAATCGGCCAAATCGCAAGCATGATGAAGAACCTTCCGAAGATGAAGGCCGCGATGGAAGATCTTCAGCAAAAATTGGGCCAACTGACCGCCGAAGGCACGGCCGGCGCTGGGATGGTGACCGCGAAGGTGAACGGCCGGCTTGAAGTCGCCTCCTGTGTCATCAGCGATGAAGCGATGAAACTTCAGGATAAGGAAATGCTCGAGGACCTGATCGTCGCCGCCATGAACCAGGCGATCACCAAGATGAACCAGTTGCGGGCGGAAGAGACCTCGAAGCTGGCGACCACCATGGGGATGCCGGTGGGAGGCGAAGGCCTGCCAGGTTTGGTTTGATTCAGGTGAGCCGGGAGCGTCAGCGACCGGAGGAATTAGATGGAAGAACCGGATGTCCTCGAACGTCTCAATCAGGAGTTGGCCAAACTTCCCGGCGTCGGCCCGAAATCGGCGGAACGGATCGCGCATTTTCTACTCGAAGGCGATCGCGATGTGGCCCGTGACCTGATCGAAGTTTTGCGTCTCATCATCGAAACGATTCATCCCTGTCGCGAATGTTTCAACCTGACCGAGAAGGATCTCTGCTCGATCTGCTCCAGTCCGAAACGAGATGAAGGCCTGATCTGCGTCGTCGAGACGCCACGTGATTTAAACGTTTTCGAACGGGCCGGAACTTTTCGCGGCCGGTATCACGTGCTCAACGGCCGGCTGGCGCCTCTCGACAACGTCAGCCCCGATCAATTGACGTTCGACGCCCTGCTCCGCCGGGTTCAACGAGGCGGGATTCGCGAAGTGATTCTGGCGACCAGTCCCACGCTCGAAGGCGACGGGACCGCCTTGTATGCATCGCACTTGCTCGGCCCTTCCGGCGTGCTGCTCACCCGGTTGTCGCGCGGCATCGCCTCGGGTTCTTCGCTGGAACTGGCGAACGCCCAGATGCTCGCAGACGCTCTCGAAGGCCGCCGTGCGTTCTAGGATTTCTTTTGGCGAGCCGAGCGGCGTAAGCCGCCGGGTCTCCGGACCCGAATGAACGATTGAAAGGAACTAAAGACGATGAGTTCGATGCGGATGGACATGCGGCCGACTCTTTCCCAGACGCAAACCATTGCGCCACGGATGATTCAGTCCATGGAGATCCTGCAACTTCCCATCACGGACCTACAGGAGCGCATCGAGAAAGAAGTCGAGGAAAATCCGGCCCTGGAACTCAGCGATCGAACCGTCGAAACCGACGAGCCGGGATCGGATGTTCCCGTCGAAGAAGCCTTTGATGCCGACGCGCCGATCGAACATGACCGCGACGCGGAACTCGACTTCAAACGGCTCGAAGAGATGGACCGCGATTGGGGCGGCCACTTTAATGAAGATCATCAACCTTCGCGCGGCGCCGCGGCCGAGGCCAGCGACCGTAAGCATGAAGCCATCCAGAACCTACCGGAACGCACGCAATCGCTGCAAGGGTATCTCGAAGAGCAACTGCCGTTTCTCGATCTGACGCCCGAGCAGCATGAGATCATCGAGTATCTCATCGCCAATCTCGATGAACGCGGCTACATGATGGCCCCGCTCGCGGAACTCGCGGCCGGCTTCGGTAAGCCGGTCACGAACGAGGAACTGGAAGATACGCTCGATCTGTTGCAGATGCTCGACCCGCCCGGGATCGGTGCTCGCGACACCAAGGAATGTTTGCTCCTGCAAGTGACGGCCGAGACGCCGCACCGCGAAGTGGTTCGCGCCATTATTCTGCATCACCTCGAAGACGTGGCCGCCAACCGGCTGCCGGTCATCCAGAAGCGAACCGGCGCCGACCTGAAGACGATCATGGAGGCGATCGAGGAGCTGCGCCGGCTCGACCCCCGCCCCGGGTTACGCTATGCGACCGAGAACACACACTACGTGGTTCCCGACATCATCGTCGAGCGCAACGACGACGGGGAATACACTGTCCGCCTGACGGAAGACTGGATGCCGCAGGTCCACGTCAATCAGAAATATCTTGAAATGGCGAAGGAGAAAGGGGCCGACCCCAAGGCCAAAGCCTACCTCCGCCAGAAGATCCAGGCCGCCAAGTGGCTGATCGAGGCAATCGAACAACGCCGGGCGACGCTCGAACGCGTCACCAAGGCGATCATCGCACATCAAAAACAGTTCCTGGAAAAGCAGCAAGACTACATCGCCCCTCTCAAGATGCAGCAGATCGCCGACCAGGTGGGGTTGCACGTCACGACCATCAGCCGGGCTGTCGATGACAAATGGGCGCAAACCCCCCGCGGCGTCTTCCCTCTCAAGCGTTTCTTCGGCGGCGGCACGACCAATGAACTCACCGGCGAAGATGTAGCCTGGGAGAAGATCAAGCAGTTCCTTCTCACCCTCATCGGCGATGAGGATAAGAGCAACCCGCTCTCCGACGAAGACCTTGTCAAGAAGCTGCAAGAATCGGGCTATCCCGTCGCGAGACGCACGGTCACGAAGTACCGCAAGATGCTCAAGATCCCCTCATCGAGACAACGAAAAGACTGGGCGGCGAAGTCCTACGGGTCAAATGAGGCCATGCCCGAGGAACTTGACCCGGAATAAGTGGTTGTGGATAATGGGGTAGGGACATTTACTTAGGGAGTATCAACATGTCGCCAGAAACACTCGATCGCACCTTAGATGGATTGATGCAACGTAAACCGTTCCGACCTTTTTCGGTCGAGCTCCTGAATGGCCGGCGTTTTGAAGTCGATCGTCCGCACTCCGTGGCCTACCGGAACGGCGTTGCCGCGTGTATGGCGAAGGGTAAGATATTTGTGAACTTCGATCACGCCGACATCAAGCAGATTGATGACTCACCCGCAGAAGTACATTCGAACTCGGAGAATTGATCGCCCATGTCCTTTGAACATTTCGATGTTATTTTGCAAGAACTCATGCACCGAGTTCCGTTTCGAGCATTCACGATCGAGTTATATGGTGGCGAATTGTTTGAGATCGATCACCCGCGTGCATTATTTTTTCAAGATGGTGTAGCCGTCTTCCTCGCTCCGGGCAGTCTCCGTGTTATCATCGATCACGACAGTGTCTTGAAGATCATTGATGCTTCGCGAAGTCTCATCTCTTAGTGCAGGAATAGGAGAGTCAGACCTAGCACGTTCCTCTCGCACCGCGTGCTTTCGTTTGAGCCAATACTCAAACGATCATGTCATAGTCCTCTGCGGTCTGTTCCCAATTCAAATGGGGCAGGGTCGACTCAATCATCGCGTCGATGCTCAGTGAGGTGTTTTCGACGAACCAACAGACATATAGCCCGGAAATATAGCCCGGATCGGTGCTCTGGACTGCCTCGCGCGATACCAGCTCCGCGACGCACATCCATCGCGGCAATTTGCCTTTCGGGGGCGGGATCATGGCTAAGGGGAAGGCGGGCGGCAACTCTTTCGCCGCCCGCTCAGCCAAATTTTCACGGAGGTATTGGCTGATCGACTCCACGGACCCTTCAAGACAACCGGTGTATGTTCCAACCATCTTGAAGCGAGCGAGGGACACCAATCGCCCGTTTGGCAAGTGATAAATCGCCATCCGTCGTTCCTCCGTCGAGTGTAAATTCGAATTTCATCCAGATGGGATCGTACCAGTTCGCTGTTGGCGCTTAACGGAATAAGCGGAAATTCGTGATCGCCCCCAAAACCTTTTGAATAGCACCTTTCAAGTGCGGCCGTATCCGCGCCGATTTGCATACCTCATTCCGGAAAGTATGCTCCGTATTGGTCATGGTGGTTCTTTGCATCGATACCGACGTGACGGCTACTGATCATGACTGACCTCTCTTCGAACCGGTGTCACAAACCGTCACCCATTGGCATCACTGGTGAAAAAAAAGGCATGTGATACAACGACGTCAGTGGCCACGGCGGGCTCAGGCCAAACTACTGAACATTCTGGAATCCATGATCAATCTTACTTCCCAAGAACAGGCGATTCTCCTCGGCGGCGGGGCGAAGGCGATTGAGCGGCAGCACGAGAAGGGCCGGCTGACGGCTCGCGAGCGCATCGCTCAGTTGATTGATCCGGAGCCTTCGTTCTTCGAACTTGGCCTGTGGGCCGCGTGGAACATGTATGTCGAGTGGGGCGGCGCCGTCTCCGCCGGCGTTGTCACCGGTGTCGGCCGTATTGCGGGGCGGCGTGTGATGATCATCGCCAACGACGCGACCGTGAAGGCCGGGGCGTTCTTTCCCATGACTGCCAAGAAGGTCCTCCGCGCACAACGCATCGCCATGGAGAACCGCCTGCCGCTCGTCTATCTCGTCGATTCGGCAGGCGTCTTCCTTCCTCTTCAGGATGAAGTCTTCCCTGATGAAGACGACTTCGGCCGCATCTTCCGCAACAACGCGGTCATCTCGGCCTCGGGGATTCCGCAGTTTGCCGCCATCATGGGCAACTGTGTGGCCGGCGGCGGCTACCTGCCCGTGCTCTGCGACAAGTTATTGATGACCGAAGGCAGCGGCTTGTATCTGGCCGGACCGGCTCTGGTGAAAGCGGCGATCGGGCAGACGGTCAGCCATGAGGACCTCGGTGGTGCTCAGATGCACGCGGCAATTAGTGGTACGATTGATTTTCGCGAGGCGAACGAAGAGGCGTGCGTTCAGCGCCTGCGCCGTTTGGTCGACGCCCTGCCCTCCGATACGCGGCGTCTCGATTCAACATCGGGCGACACGACGGCCGATTGGGCGAAGTTTCAGAGCGGAGCCGAGTACGACGTGCGCGATCTAATCCAACTAATTCTCGACCCAGTTCCGTTCGACGAATACAAAGCGGAGTTTGGTTTGACGCTGGTCTGCGGTCTCGGAAGACTCGGCGGCGTTCCGGTCGGCGTTGTCGCCAATCAGCGGAAGCGTTCGAAGCCGGCGTCGGGGCCGATCCAGATCGGCGGCGTGATCTACCCCGATGCCGCCGACAAGGCCGCTCGCTTCATCATGGATTGCAACCAGACGCGCGTGCCGATTCTCTTCCTGCAAAACGTGAACGGCTTCATGGTCGGCAAGGACGCGGAACAAGCCGGCATCATCCGGGCGGGGGCGAAACTGGTTAATGTGATTTCGAACAGCGTCGTGCCCAAGATCACCTTGATCGTCGGCGGATCGTTCGGGGCCGGCAACTATGCGCTCTGCGGCAAGGCATTCGATCCGCGATTCATCATGGCCTGGCCGAACGCGCGGTACGCCGTGATGGGTGGCGACCAGGCCGCTAACACACTGCTCGACATCACCGTCAGCGCCCTGAAACGCGGCGGACACGAGCCCGACGCGGTCGAACTGGCGCAACTTCGCGACAAGGTGAAGGCGAGCTACGAAGAACAGACCGACGTCCGCTACGCCGCGGCCCGACTCTGGGTTGACCGCATCGTTCAACCCGAGCAGACCCGCGCGGACCTGTTGACCGCTCTCGAAGTCGCAACACGCTTCGATTCGGGCAAAGAGTTCAAGACGGGCGTGCTCCAGGTTTGAGAGCTTACCAGCGGATTTCGACGCCGCCGCTGCCCGTGTGCGAGTTTTGTCGATTGCTGGTTTGATAGGTGTAGTCGCCCACCAGTCTCAGCCAACCGCCGCGTTCCAGGGCCAGGCCGAAGCCGCCGACCATGAAGTCGCGGCCCGTTGCCGCGCCTCGTACCACGTACGAGCCGGGCACGCCGGAGAGATTTCCCGTCAACAGGTTGTTTTCGCCCAATAAGTCAGTGACCCACCGGCCGTGCACGGTCGGCTTGAAGGTCCATCCGTCCGTTTCGAAGGGACGGCCGAGACGGAAGCCGAGGGAATACCAGAGCGAATCAGCCGATTGGCTGATCGAGCGCAGGTTCAAAGATCCCGCCCCCGTTTCCGTGAAACCCGTCTGATTCACGGTGGTGTACTGGAAGCCGGTGATCGGTTGGAGGGTCACAAACTCCCAGCAGTGCGTGTAGCCCGCTTCGATCAACCCGTTGAAGGTGTTCTGATCAGGATCACCGTTCGCCTCGCGGCTGATGCCGTCGAAGGCCAGCGACCGACGGGTCGTGTAACCATCGTGGGCATAGGTTGCCGTGCCGAGGAGATAGGCGTTGCCATAAGCTTGCGAGGCATAGAAACCAAAGTTGCCGCCGTCCGCTTCCGCGTGAGAGCTTACCGGCAGCGTGCCGATGTTCGAGTGCGTGTAGCCGGCAGTGAAGCCGAGGCGTGTGGCGTCGTAACGGCGTTCGAGCCCCCCCTGGAAGCCGAAGAAGTTATAGCTGGTACGGAAGGCGTTGAAGTCGCCATTCAACCGGCCGTTGAGGCCATAGACTTGCGACCAGCCGCGCCACCCGGCGGCGAAGAGATCGTTGGCCGCGTCTTCATCGGGGATCTGCCCGCGTGCTTCAACGGTCGGTGCGGCGATCTCGTAAACGCCGGAGCGGATTTGATCCGCCAGTAATTGATTCTGATACATCGAACGCATGCGGGCGACGCCGAGGAGGCTCTGGTTCGTCGAACCACCCAGTTGATCCATTGCATTTTGCAATTGCGAGGGCGTCAACGTTCGCAACGCAGCGACGACCGTCCCGAGATCACCCGTGGGGGCGGGAGCAAATCGATCGAGATAGGCCGCGAACGCGCGCTGGTTGTTGGTGCTGACGGAGCCCTGGAAATTGCTATTGAGAAGCAATTCCACGCTGTTGGGATAGTAGACCGCACTGGCAAGGAAGAAACCGGGGATGAAGCCGCCGACCGCGTTGTACTGGCCGTCGACGCCGCCTGTCGCGGTGAGGATCGTGTAACGTTGCCCCGCTTGGTATACGCCCGGCACGGCCTGCACCTGCACTGTTCCCCCGCTGATCGTTGCCTGGCCGTTGACGGCGATCCGATCGCTTTGCCCGGCGGCGTTTAGTTCGACGGTGTAAGTGGAGTTCGGATTCTGCACGAAGCCGCCGTTGACCGTCAAGGCGCCAATCGAGTTGCCTGGGGCGATGTTCCCATTCACGATGGTCGGCCCCACCTGACCGCTACCCCCGAGGGTTCCGCCGGCGTTGACGATGACTTGCCCGATGATGCTGCCGTTGACGGCGAGGATCCCCCCGGCAACCGTGGTGCCCCCGGTGTAGTTGTTGATGCTTGCGATGTTGAGCACGCCCGCGCCGGTTTTCGTGATGCCGCCGGAGCCGCTGATCTCGTCCTGAACGATCGCATTGCCGTTGATCTGGTAGTTCAAGTTGGTGTTGTTGAGAAAGATGCCCTTGCCGGATACGCCGCCATTGGCGCCGGGCGTCACGGCAGCGCCGCCGGTGCCGGCGGTCACCGTGTTGTCGTTGGGCAGATCGGTATCGACGAGAGTGAGTGTGCCGCCCTCGCGAACAAAGACGGCGCCACCGAACGCGGAACCCGCGCTGCCGCCGACGTCGCTCGACCCGCCCGTTCCGCCGCCGAACCCAGGCGTGCCACCGACGGTTCCGCCGCCGCCGCCGCCACCATAGC
>Ga0105048_10001076_pt1 | contig 44071 bp, 42 predicted proteins | sample MAT05_FD_78382 | JGI IMG/M metagenome (GOLD analysis project Ga0105048, IMG submission 78382) | Freshwater microbial communities from Lake Fryxell liftoff mats and glacier meltwater in Antarctica - MAT-05 | ecosystem: Environmental > Aquatic > Freshwater > Ice > Liftoff microbial mat | place... | reverse complement strand
TTGGTCACCTGTCAAAATGGTTTACTTTTTCTCGTTTTTAGTCGTCTGTTTGTTGTTGCACGGTCGTCCTTTACGGTTGCACCTAACTCCTTTATATCACTTCTTTTATTCTCCATATCTACCTTATATGGAGTGATATGGAGGATCTTTACTGATCTTATCTTCGGAGCCGGCGAACAAATATATTCACTTATTGCATCAAACCAAGGCTCTTAAATGAAGGTAGAAGTACTGGAGGGTGTATACGGTATCGGTAGGTGAGACATCAACCGATAAGATAGATAAGAAAATACTATTGTATAATAGGCAAGAACTCAGAGGTGGGAGAATTCCTCTCTTATCTCAAATCTTACATCTTTCCTCAAACCGCATACTTCAACAAAAAATCCTCTGGCTTCATCACTTCAATATCCGAAAAGTAAAAATCATTGGTATCATTCGTGACGATACACTTGCATTTAGAGGATAGGGCGGCATAATATTCGAGGCCATCTTCAAAGTCGTGGATCTGTTTGTTTTCAAGTACACTGATGACATCCTGTTTATTATTATCTGATAAGGATAGTTTGGTGGTAAGCAGTAATATTTTCTGTTTGGCGGCCTGCTCACTCACCTTTTTCTGTGCAAAATAAAACGAAATAGCAAGACACATGGGCGATGTAAACAATTTGAAATTGCGTTTCCCGGCAAGACTCAATAATCTGGCACAATCTGGAAATGCCGGAAATTCTTTATTCAATACCGTTACCAGCACATTCGCATCAATAAAAACATTCATCTATTTCTTGTTTTCGTGATATTCTTTTTTCATAGCCTTACGGGAAACCGTGGTTCGTTGGTATTCTGTTTCGCCTTCAGAAACGATGCTTATCCAATCTGCGATAGGCAATTCTTCGAGCGAATGGTAGGCGGTGCTTGTCATTTTTTTATACATAAATTCTGTGAGGCGGCTCAGGCTGATATGATGGCTTTCTGCGAATTTCTTGGCTGAATCAATAACCGATTCGTCGAAGCTGAGGGTGATTTTTGCATCCATGATATATACATTTATACGACAAAGATATAAATATTATACGTATAAACTTAAGCAAGGCCCATACTTTTCCTTGCGTTTTTTTCCACATATTTTTTGCATTAAATTCACCAAGAAAGGGGTAGACGGTATAAATATTAATCATCGTAAAAAGGGGTCACTCACCTGGAAATTCCTAGCCCGCGATACCAAAAGCCCTTACGATGATTATATCGAACTGGCCGTTGCTGGACAACCCGAACATTGGGAGTATCAAGCCTTCGATGTGTTCGATGATGAAGAGATTAGTGTGGCGAGTGATATTGTGGAAGTGCTGTATGGGGAGTAGGGGAATTTGAGAATTCCGCAATTTGAGAATTCGACAATGAGAGAATCGAGTACAGTAGATGGAAATTTTGAAATGAAGATGCCGGATGAGAGTGCGGCATCTTTTATGGTGCTTTAGTTATTCTCTCGATTCAATATTCCTTTCATTATAGTTACAGCACAGACATTAATTGTCTTTTTGTATTGGTGGATTTCATCTAAAGACTACCCTTTATTCAACTTTAGAAAGGTTGTCTTTACCCAACATGTATCCGAACTTGCGTGCGCAAATTTAGTCATTGTTCTGTCCAAAAATAAACTGTCTGCACGGTCATAACACCTTGCATTAAAATTATTCCAACTTGTGGCTATATACGACCTAAGCATTATGCCATTAATTGAGGTTAAGAGATTATATGCGCAATCACGGTCATCATTTTGGCAAGGTAAATATTGGATTTTATTATACATGGAATCTAAAAAGTCAGTAGTTTCTGCTGTAAGATGGTAATGTGTAATACCAAGAATTCGGTTTTCTGAGGAGGGTCTATGTATTAATTCATTATACATTGAAGTAAGTCCAGGGTTAAAGCTATCCTTGTACTCTGGTAAACGGTTATTTATACTTTCGCCACATCCAAGGAGTAAAACAATTCCAGAAACCATGTATTTAAACATGATGGTGGTTTAGGTATGTAAGCAAGCCGGCGAACAAATATATTCACTTAATTGTAAAAAGCAAAGCTCTTGAATTGAAAAGCTATTCTGGTTTAGGGAAATACGATTCGAGATCAGTGTTGGGCTTTCCCATCTCACATCTCTAATCTCCCATCTCTAATCTCCCATCTCTTATCACCCATCTCTTATCTCCCATCTCTTATCTCCCATCTCTAATCTCCCATCTCTAATCTCTAAGCTCTCATCTCTCATCTATAAAAAATGCCGCATGTAGTATGCGGCATTTTTTATTGTATCTGTATTCAGCTTATTCGCTGGCTTTCTTTCCTTTTACTTTAGCGATCACTTCTTCTGCAATGTTGTTTGGAGCAGGCGCGTAGTGACTAAATTCCATGACGTTACTGGCACGTCCGCTCGATAATGAACGAAGCTGAGTCACATAACCGAACATCTCAGACAAAGGCACTTTCGCTTTGATGATCTGTGCACCGGCTTTAGAATCCATACCTTCAAGAAGACCACGACGACGATTCAAATCACCTGTTACATCACCCATGTATTGATCTGGGGTTGTCACTTCTACTCTCATGATTGGCTCAAGCAAGGTTGGTTTTGCTTTTCGTCCAGCTTCTCTGAAACCCTGACGAGCGCATAATTCAAAACTCATTGCATCAGAATCCACATCATGGTAGCTTCCGTCAAATACTCTCACTTTCATACTTACCATAGGATAAGCCGCAAGAACACCGGTAGTCATTGATTGCTCAAATCCTTTCTGAATAGCAGGGATGAATTCTTTAGGAATTGAACCTCCGAAAAGATCATTCACAAACTGGAATGATTTTCCTTCGTTCTCCTTTTGCCATTCTTCATCAGCAGGTCCGATCTCGAATTGGATATCAGCGAATTTACCACGACCACCCGATTGCTTTTTCAACACCTCACGATGCGTCACAGTGGCATGGAAAGCTTCTTTATAAGCCACCATCGGTGCTCCTTGGTTTACTTCTACCTTAAATTCACGACGCATACGATCTACGATGATCTCAAGGTGAAGTTCACCCATACCACTCAAAATAGTTTGTCCTGTTTCTTCATCTGTTTTCACACGAAGTGTAGGATCTTCTTCTACCAATTTGGCAATGGCCATACCCATTTTATCAACGTCAGCCTGTGTTTTAGGCTCAACGGCGATGGAGATAACCGGCTCAGGGAAGGTCATAGACTCCAATACCACAGGATGTTTTTCATCACATAATGTATCACCTGTTTTTATATCTTTAAATCCAACAGCAGCACCAATATCACCCGCTTCAATATAATCTACAGGGTTTTGCTTATTTGCGTGCATCTGCATAATACGACTGATACGCTCATTCTTTCCTGTACGTGTATTCAATACATAACTACCAGAATCAAGACGACCTGAATAAGCCCTGAAGAACGCCAGACGACCCACAAAAGGATCGGTCATGATCTTAAATGCAAGTGCACTGAATGGTTCTTTAGGATTGGCAGAACGTGTGATCTCTTCACCTGTATCAGGATTTATTCCTTTTACATCCTCAATATCCAATGGACCAGGAAGGTAACGGCAAATTGCATCAAGCGCGGTTTGCACACCTTTATTTTTGAACGATGATCCACACATCATAGGGATGATAGAGATATCGATCGTTGCTTTACGGATCGCTTCGTGAACCTCGTCTTCAGTAATTGAATTCGGATCGTCGAAGAATTTTTCCAATAATTTCTCATCATAATCAGCTACTGCTTCAATTAGTTGTTGACGATAATCGGCAACTTCTTCTTTCATATCCTCAGGAATAGGAACTTCTTTGTAGGTCATACCAAGAGTTGCATCTTCCCAAACGATGGCTTTCATCGTAATCAAATCAACCACGCCTTTGAAATTATCTTCAGCTCCGATTGGTAATTGCAACGGAACGGCTTTTGCACCCAACATTTCACGAACTTGTTTCACAACATTCAGGAAGTCGGCACCGCTTCTGTCCATTTTATTTACGAAACCGATACGTGGAACTTTATAACGGTTCGCCTGACGCCACACGGTCTCAGACTGTGGTTCTACTCCCGATACGGCGCAGAACAACGCTAACAAGCCATCCAACACACGCAACGAACGTTCTACTTCAACTGTAAAATCCACGTGACCCGGCGTATCAATGATATTGAATTTGTATAATTTGGTGTTGTCATCCTTAGTTCCCTGTACGGTAGGGAAGTTCCAGAAACAAGTAGTTGCCGCACTGGTGATGGTGATCCCTCTTTCTTGTTCCTGAGCCATCCAGTCCATGGTAGCACCTCCATCGTGTACTTCACCGATTTTGTGATTTACACCTGTGTAATAAAGAATACGTTCTGTCGTAGTGGTTTTACCGGCATCAATGTGCGCGGCAATTCCGAAATTTCGTTGGTAGCGTAAGTCTGCCATTTTTAGTTTATTAATTTAATTTTAGTAAAGGAAAGAATCAAGCTTGATTTTTTCGAGGGGCGAAGGTAAGAAATATTTCCGATTTTCAAAAACAGGAAAGTTAATTAATTGTATTGATGGTTTGCGGGATTTTATGTTGTGCAAATACTTATTTTTTGAATGCAAAGAAGACAGCACTCAGGATGAGGAGGAAACTAACAAGATAGTTCCAGCGGAAAGGTTCTTTGAGGTAAAGCACAGCGAAGACAGCAAATACGACGAGGGTAATTATTTCCTGAGTGATTTTTAATTGGAACCCGCTCATTCCGTTCAGATACCCATTTCTATTAGCCGGCACCATGAGGCAATATTCGAAAAACGCGATCAACCAACTGAGTATAACGACCTTCCAAAGGGGAATTCCCTTTTCCTTAAGAAAGCCATACCACGCGAAGGTCATAAAGAGATTGGAGGCTATGAGTAGAAGGATAGTCTTGATCATTTATTTTTTTTTGTAAACATACATTGCAATGACATTTCTGTTCTTACTTCGTCTCGAAAGACATTACATGAAAGATAAGTTCAGGAAAGAATTGCTGGTATAACGATTGAAGTTCCATGTAATGAAGATCGATGATGTGCATGGCTTCAACGCCATCGCCAAGGATTGGATGACGATTACAAATTCCTTTCATCGAACGGCTTAATCCCTCATGGGTTTTGTAATTATACAACCAGTTATACGTGGCCATATGGGAGAAGAGCTCATTCATTTTGTCATTCAGTAGCGCATGATGTTGGCTTAAATTGGCATAGACATCTGCGGTAAATGAATGTAACGAGGCGTCATTAAAATAGCGGGTATCATTGGCCAGAAAATGATCATAAAGAATATCGACGAAGATACCACCTGACAATCTGAAGGAAGGCTTGAAATATGAGATTGCCTTATGTATCAATAAATGCTGATCTGTAAAGAAATCAATTTGTCTGTGAAGCAATATTCCCTGCATGATTTTTTCCTCAAACAACAAATATTTATTGCCCTTAATAAAATCGCCGATCAGGTTTCCGAACTGAATTTGATCATCATCGAGCGATAAGTAGGAATGTGCTAAATAATTCAAATGCTTTGTTTATGCAGTTTCCAGACGAAGTTAAAAGAAAAAAGCAAAAATTATTAAAAAAGATTTGCAAATTAGAAATCAAACTATACATTTGCATTCCAATTAAAAAACAGCTCTTAATTTCAAATTCATATTCGAAGCGTTGCGTGAAGATTAACTATCGACATAGTTTCTTTTGCGTTGTTTTTTAAATATCATTTTTATGCCGCTTTAGCTCAGTTGGTAGAGCAGCTGATTTGTAATCAGCAGGTCGTTGGTTCGAGTCCGACAAGCGGCTCATCATTTACATGATAAGAGGGGTAGTTGTCCGAGTGGCTAAAGGAGGCAGACTGTAAATCTGCTAGCGTAAGCTTACGGTGGTTCGAATCCATCACTGCCCACTCCTTGTTTGCGGAAGTCGTATAGTGGCTATTACCTCAGCCTTCCAAGCTGATGACGACAGTTCGATTCTGTTCTTCCGCTCTTACGAAAATTGCCGATTGTTCTTTGTCTCCTTGGCAAGTCACAATCGGTTTTTTTTTTGAAAAACGTTCTTTTTTTATTGCCTTTGTGGCTCAGTGGTAGAGCACCTCCTTGGTAAGGAGGAGATCGAGGGTTCAATTCCCTCCAAAGGCTCTTTTTTCCTTCTGATCGAAGGGTTCCCTGTCTGACTTTTTTAAATAAATTTTGCGGTTGTTTTGAAAAAGTCAGGAATTCCCTCCAAAGGCTCTTTTCTCATTCTCCTTCTCATTCTCATTCTCATTCTCTTTTTCATTCTCATTTTCATTCTCATTCTCAGTGAAAGGTTCCCTTTCAGACAGTTTTAGTCTGTCATTTTAGTTTTTATTTCAACGTTTGTACTCTTTGGGTTGAATTCTTTCTTTCAGTAAAAAACGCTGAACCATTGAATGATAAAAACGTAGCGGAAGATATAGCCCGCAAAAGGAATACAGAATGTGTATCTCATATTTACTTCGCCTTCATTTTATTCCCTTTCGCGTCGTGTGTAAGTTCTGCCAGACCAAGCTTTTCCATTAAAGGTGGAACATACATTCCAAAACGGCCCCGTAGCCCTTTTTTCAATCCATACCAACCACCTAACGGATTTTCATCCGATCTTCCCCATGCCTCCACGGTTCCGTCTTTTGCAGGCTTCTGTTCATCGGCACTTCCCAGCTCCATCCAGTTTCCATGAACTTTAAGCATGGCATGCAAGTCTTTCACACAGGCAAAATTATACAGCAATGTGGTTTTACCAACAACACAAACAATAACTTCTTTGCCATCTTTTTCATCTTTATACATCTCATATTCTGATGTATTGGCTGGAGTTTTCAATTTCCACGGATCTTGTTTTGTTCCCTTTTCCATGTGTACTATATTTTGAGTTTAAGATTTTTATCATTGCAACATACTAAAAAGTTGGGAACTTCTTTTCGTCAACTGGTATTTTTGACAGCTCTGAGACCCACGCCTGTATTAACTTTTAATCATTCCATTTTATCCTTCAACAAACTTTCCTATATTTGCGGCTCAAAAAATATACGCATGTTCAATCTCGTACTCTTTGGACCTCCGGGTAGCGGTAAGGGAACCCAATCCTCAAAGATTATAGAAAAATATCAATTGGAACATATTTCCACCGGTGATATTCTCCGTGAGGAACAGGCCAAAGAATCACCTTTAGGAATTGAAGCAAAGAAATTCATGGATCAAGGAATGCTTGTTCCTGATGAAGTCGTAATTGGTATGATCAGCAGTAAACTGGATGAGAATCCGGATGTTGCAGGATTTATATTTGACGGGTTTCCGCGCACCATCGCACAGGCACAGGCACTTGATAATCTGCTTGATTTTAAGAACACCCCGATCGATGTGGTATTGAGTTTGCAGGTTAGTGAACAGGAATTGAAAACCAGGCTCATATCAAGAGGCGAATCTTCTGGCAGACCTGATGATAATGAAGAAGTAATCATGAAACGAATAAAGGAATATCACGCAAAAACATCTGCGGTGGCAGAATATTATAAATCAAAAGACAAACTGGTAGAGATCAGAGGTGAAGGCACCGTGAATGAGATCTTCCATACCCTTTGCGAAGAGATCGATCTCGCGCATTCGGAATAATTTTATATTCATCATTCTATCTGTGAAGGCAGATCTATTTTAAACATCATGCAGGCAGATAATTTCATAGACTATATTCGTGTTCATTGTAAATCCGGCCATGGAGGCGCAGGATGTGTCCATTTTTTAAGGGAAAAATTTAGACCAAATGGCGGACCCGATGGCGGTAATGGCGGACGTGGAGGTCACATCATTTTGCGTGGGAATAAAAACATGTGGACCTTATTACATCTCCGTTATCATAAGAACCTTATTGCAGAAGATGGTGAACGTGGAAGTAAGAATAACAGTTCAGGTAAGTTCGGTCAGGATGTTATTATAGAAGTTCCTCTAGGCACTGTTGGTAAAGATGATGAAACGGGCGAAGTGGAAGTAGAAGTGCTTGAACATGGACAAGAAGTTGACTGGGTAATGGGCGGACGAGGCGGATTGGGAAATGGAAATTTTGCCACACCAACACATCAGGCACCGGAGTATGCACAACCCGGAGAAGATGGTATCGAAGCCTGGAAAGTAGTAGAGCTTAAGATCCTTGCCGATGTGGGATTAGTAGGTTTCCCGAATGCCGGCAAGTCGACATTACTCTCTGTGATCAGTGCGGCTAAACCTAAGATCGCCGATTATGCATTTACCACGATTACACCTAATCTGGGTATTGTCGATTATAAAGATGGTAAATCTTTTTGCGTGGCAGATCTTCCCGGTATCATTGAAGGTGCCGCCGAAGGTAAAGGATTGGGACATCGTTTTCTTCGACATGTTGAACGTAATCCTGCGCTATTAATGCTTATCCCTGCCGACAGTAAGGATCATAAAAAGGAGTTCGATATCCTGATGCATGAGCTTGAAGAATACAATCCTGAATTGTTGGATAAGCAAATGCTGGTAGCCATTAGTAAGGCAGATATGCTTGATGATGAGCTGACTGCAGAGATCAGGAAAGAATTTCCAAAAGATATCCAACTACATTTCTTCTCTTCTATTACACAAAAAGGCATTTCAGAACTGAAAGATAAATTGTGGACGATGCTCAATATTGAAGCATTGTAATTTTATTTTTTACTTCGCTGGCTTCGTTTAAATAAGAAGCAACAATAACTTTAATGAGATGGATAATTTTATTCATGACGGTTATTGCGGCAATCCCGAGGATAACTATCGTGAAAGAGGAAAGCCTCTCGTCTTGAAGGACGAGACCTCGCGTGGGTGGAATTGGAACGTAAAGAGTGTGCGCCGCCCAAAATATCAACCTAATTTTAATGTAGCCAAAAGGTAGATTCAAATTTATTTTCAACTTTTAAAACCAAGTCTTTACTATGTCCGTATGTATTCATGAAAACTAATTAATTTTTTAAAAATTAAGAACATGAAAACGAACATCTTATCTATTGCACTTCTTGTTGCAATATCCATCGCAACTTCTTTTACATCTTTTGCCCAACCAATGGTCGGTGGTGCTAAGATGTATCCAAACAAAAACATTATAGGAAATGCGGTTAATAGTAAAGACCATACCACACTTGTAGCCGCAGTAAAAGCAGCCGGACTTGACGAGAGCTTACAGGGAGACGGCCCGTTTACAGTATTCGCGCCTACCAATGAAGCCGTCAATAAATTCCCAAAAGGAACTGTCGATAAATTGCTCATGGCGGAGAGTAAACCAATGTTATCTAAGATACTTACCTACCACGTCGTTGCAGGGAGTATGACTTCTGACGATATTCTGAAAAAGATCAAAACCGGAAACGGAACTGCTACATTGTCTACAGTCAGCGGTGATAAATTGATGGCGATGATGTCTGAGAAGACAATTATGTTGAAGGACGAAAAAGGGAATACATCAACAATCACAATCAGTAATGTGATGCAATCGAATGGGGTGATTCATGTTATCGATACGGTGATGATGCCAAAATAAGTTTTTATAGGGTTTAGGTTAATAGAAAATGTCCGTCCTCATAAGCGGGCATTTTCGTTTTTATACCCTGCTGTTTCTGAATTTTCCACTTCCCTATTTTTTGTGATTTTGTTTAAAATTTACCACGTATTAATAGCAACTCACTCATTATATTTGCGTCCTTAATTTGCAACTTGAATTTCTCACTCTCATATCCATCCTGGTTTGTTTTACTTTGTATAGCCTCTGGTCTTTTGCTTGCCTTTTTGCTCTACCGTAAACGAAAGGATCGCTATCCTTCGCCGGCCATTTATTATTCGCTGGCCTTCATCCGTTTTCTGGTAGGTACGATCCTGGCGTTTCTCTTACTCTCCCCAGTGTTGAAATACATGCAGAACAAAGAAGAAAAACCGACCATTGCATTTATACAAGATAATTCTGCTTCGCAAAAATTCGGGTTTAAAAAGATAGATAGTCTAGCTTATAAAAAGAACGTACTTGACCTATTAGAGGAATTACGGAAGGATTATAATGTAAGGGAATATTCGATGGGCAACCAACTCAACGATTCCCTTCGTTTTGATTACAACGAACAAAGTACTGATATTTCTTCTTCCATGGAACTGGTTATGACCACGCTCGAAAGCGAAAACCTTGGTGGTATTATAATTGCGAGTGATGGCATTTACAACAAGGGAATTTCGCCTGTCTCCATGACCTATCCTTATAAAGGATCGATCTATACTATCGGACTTGGCGATACAAATATTCAGAAAGATGCATTGGTGGCCAGGGTGTTTGCAAATAAGATAGTTTATCTCGGCGATCAGTTTGCCATTCGAAGTGATGTTGCGGCCTATGCAGCAAAAGGAAGCAAGGTGAATGTCACCGTATTCAGTCATAATGCAAACCGTGTCATTACTTCGCAGAATCTCCTGATAGGGGATGATCGGTTTTCAAAATCAATTGAAACTATCCTCGATGCAAAGGTAGCCGGTGTGCAGCATTATACGATCTCTGTTTCAAAAATTGAAGGCGAGCAAAATCTGGCGAACAATTCTCAGGATGTGTATGTGGAAGTTATCGACAGTAAAGAAAATGTGTTGATTGTTGCCAACTCTCCACATCCGGATGTGTTTGCGTTGCGTGATGCATTAAGTAAGAATAAGAATTATAAGATTGATGTGGAGACAGCGGACAAGGCAAATGCTAAGATCAATGAATATAATCTGATCATCCTTCATAATCTTCCTTCCACAACGTATAATTCCAGCAGTATCATAGACCAGGCGAAAAAACTTGGGATATCGATATGGTATATAACGGGAAGCCAAACAAATCTTCAATTATTCAACCAATCGCAGGATGCATTGCAAATCTCTACCCGTGGATTAAGTGCCAATGATGCACAGGGAGTATTGAATACAGCCTTCTCTTATTTTACGATCAACGCATCGAACAATGTCAGTTCTCTACCACCATTAGCGGCACCATTTGGTGAATACAAAACAGGTCCAAATGCACAGGTTTTGATGAATCAGAAATTAGGTGGAGTTACAACACAATATCCTCTTTTTCTGATGCAGCAAAGCAGTTCGGGTAAGGTGGGAGTATTGGCAGGGGAAGGGCTCTGGCGCTGGCGTTTATACGATTATAACCAACATAAAAATCATACTCTGGTGGATGATTATTTGCTCAAGACTGCGCAGTATTTATCTGTGAAACATGATAAGAAACAATTCAGAACAACCATCTCAAAATCAGTGTATACAGAAAGTGAGTCGGTTTCGTTTGATGCCGAATTGTATAATGAGAATTACGAACTCATCAACACACCTGATGTGAATCTTATTTTGTTGGATTCTGCTAATAAGAAATATCCCTATACGTTAAATAAGAACGGGAATTCCTATTCACTGAATATCGGGAATCTTGCTCCGGGTAAATATGGCTATACCTCATCTACTTCGTTTAACGGAAAGAATTATACCGCTACCGGGAATCTGATGGTCATCGCACAGAATATTGAAGAGGTGAATACCACAGCCGATTTTGGATTGCTGAATCAGTTGGCAAAAAACTATGGTGGCGAGTTTGTTTATCCGTCTCAGGTCGCAAGTCTGAAGGAAAAAATAAAGAACAACCAGAACATTAAAACCATCTTACGTTCGACGGTCAATAACGATCCTTTGATCGATTGGAAATGGTTGTTTGCCTTGTTGCTTGCCTTGCTGAGCATAGAATGGTTTGTGAGGAAGAGGAGCGGGAATTATTAACCTAGAATCCCTATGACCAGGGTTTATGATTGGCGTCTTCACGTCAATCCAATGTAAGCATTCAGGCATCATACAAAGCTTTCAATGAGCAACACTATTGTAAACGTTGTGTAATTTTATGTACGCTAAAAAGAATTATACTGAATGCGTTCACCTTTTAGGTTGCTGCGTTTATGTCCGGTGGGGTTTCAGTTTTATATGAATTATTTAAAAGAGTACTATTTACTGAAGTGCATATAAAAGAAACGCAGCTAATTGACTCTGTCGAAAACAAAAAATGTAAGTATGTTGTATTCCGAAAATCTTGCTTGCTCTTGTTGTGCGGATGATCTTTTTGAAATTCTGGAAACCTCTTTTTATAGGGTAAACTACATTTGTCATGAAGAAGAATTCTTACTATAGAAAGTGCATTGTGGCAACGATTGTATCGCAGCAAATACGATAGCAATCGTGACAGTGGTAAGCCTCTCGTCTTAAAGTACGAGACCTCGTATGGGTAGACTTGGAGCGCACTTGTATATGACTTGACGGTGATTCGTTGTGGCAAACAGGTAGCACGTTTGAATGGCTCCTCCGGAGTGGGTTGGGTACCGCCTAAAATCATTCTCAATATATGTTTACTTTGGCCTTTTTCTATTCCCTTGCTTTTAAATATCTTTAAAGTGGCAAGGTTATGGTAAATTTGAAAGTTATTCCAGTTTTTAGAAGTGCTTGCAATGCAGGTAATCACTTGTAGCAAGGTCATGACTTTAGAGAGACTTGAGGAAGTAAACTATTAAAACTATTCAACGATGAAACATTTAGAAACGATCTATCAGACAGAAAAGGAAATGCTCCTGAAATTTCCTGCGTACATTTGGTTGCTTGCGGTAAACAAGGATGATGGTTTAAATGAAGTTGGAAAAAAAGCAGCCATCAAATCCTCTCAGATTGAACCGTTCACTTGCGATCCTCTTTTTTCTTATTTTTATAAACAGGCAGATGAAATATTGGAAGAACATATTTCTTTGATTGATAATCAGCTTGCCAAAGGAAAGGATGGACGAGAGACTGTCATGAAAGAGGAATTGGGTCACATGGAGCCTATACTCAAGAAATTAGGGGAAGAGTATGCAGCAACAATGCATCGCAAAATGCAATCAATTAAAGATCATGTTTCAAAGGCACATCGTTCGGTATTGGAATATTTTGTTTTACCAGTTACGATTAAAGGACTAACAGTTTAAAAGGAACTTATGGAAGATTTAAAGATAGATGTGGTTAATCTTTGTATTGAAGATTATCATGACCTGAAGGAGAGCATGCTCAAAGCGTACGAACATTGGGGAGCATACTGGAAAGAAGAACTGATTTTAAAATTATTGACAATTTTTCCTGAAGGGCAGATTTGCATAAAAGTGAATGATAAGGTGGTTGGTTGTGCGTTAGCCATAATTGTTGACTATGACCGTTTTGGCGATAAGCATACGTACAAGCAGATTACTGGTAATTATACCTTTTCCACACACGACCCAAGAGGTACTGTCTTGTATGGCATCGAAGTTTTTATATCCCCAGAGTACAGAGGAAAAAGACTGGCAAGACGGCTCTATAATACAAGGAAGGAATTGTGCGAACGATTAAATCTGGAAGCTATTATTGCCGGGGGAAGATTGCCAAGTTTTAGTCGGTTTGCAGTGACACACTCAACGAAAGAGTATATTGAAAAGGTAACATCTAAGGAAATCTATGATCCTACATTAAGCTTTCAATTGTCAAATGGATTTCATGTAAAAAAAATTCTGAAGGATTATATGCCGGGGGATGCCGAATCGCTCGATTATGCTGCCCTGATAGAATGGAATAATGTGTATTATGAACCTAAAAAGCAACTGATCGGAAATAATAAATCGAATGTCCGACTTGGAATTATTCAATGGCAAATGCGTTCGTTTAAAGATTTTGATGCCGTTTGCGAACAAATAGAGTTTTTTGTGGACGCGGCTTCAGGTTATGAGTGTGATTTTATTGTGTTCCCTGAATATTTTCATGCCCCTTTAATGGCGGCGTATAATCACTTACCAGCATCGGATGCTGTTCGCGAATTGGCTGGTTATACCGAAACACTAAAGGAAAAGTTTGTCGAGCTAGCTATAAAATATAATGCAAATATTATTACCGGCAGTATGCCTTCCATCCGGGATGGGAAATTACTGAATATCGGATTTCTTTGTCATAGAAATGGAACAAGCGAGATTTATGAGAAGCTTCATGTTACTCCAGATGAAAAATCTAGCTGGGGCATGACGGGAGGAAATGTTCTGAAAGCGTATGATACTGATTGTGGTAAAATAGGGATACTAATTTGTTATGATGTCGAATTTCCAGAACTCTCAAGGATACTTGCTGATGAGGGCATGAACATTCTCTTTGTTCCTTTTTCTACAGATACACAAAGTGGTTATATCCGCGTGAGACATTGTGCTATGGCCCGTGCTATAGAAAATGAATGTTTCGTGGCTATTGCAGGGAGTGTCGGCAATCTTCCTAAAGTCCACAATATGGATATCCAATTTGCACAATCTGCGGTGTTTACCCCATCGGACTTTTCCTTTCCTCACGATGCCATCAAATCGCAGGCTACCCCCAATACGGAAATGACCTTAATTGTAGATGTGGATCTGGATTTATTGAAAGATTTGCATTTCAGCGGTTCGGTCCGGGCACTTAATGACAGACGCACAGACTTATATACTGTTCAAATTAATAAAGCACTGAATAGCTAAACAATATAATTCGTTGCGCGAAATGGAGAGTTGTTTCCGTTGCTTTACAACAAATTTAGTGAGGTGGCCTTTTTATCAAAAGAGTGACGTAAGTAGCATTGATCGTTTGTATATATCCTTTCTGGCTTATTGGCTGGTCAATACGATTAGATAGCAACAGAAGCAAGCAGGTAGTCATCGTTGCTGGAGAGAATTTGCGCATATAGGTAATAGCAAAAGATGTTCACCACTACCGTTCAGAATACGAATGATAAAATGATTTCTATCTGAAGATGTTATGAGCCCAATGAGGAACTTTAAACTATCATCGACGCATTAAACACTCCTTACAGGCCTTTTAAAACGAAAATCTGTAGTACTCAAACCAACACCAGTTAAATCTCCAGATCCCTGATAGCAAGGAATTATTTTGGATAGCTGCAACTTGGGGTAAATAATTGGGTTTTCCAAAACTTAATTCACTTAGCTATACTATTAATTTTATGATGATATTTTGGGCGGAAGGCATTCCTATACAGACTAGCTACTTTATCTCTGTTTTCCTGATTGTTACAGACAAGGCAACAGTCAAGTCACATAATAAGTCCTTTCTATCCGAACAATCCCAATCAACGTGGCCTCTGAAGGTGGGGCATCTACGCAAACGTTGGCGTCGTGCTTGTCAGAAATAAAATCATCCTTCTTAATGCAAATTTATTTTAGCCATTCTCTTATTCGCTTTGTAAAAAAACCTTATTTCCTGATAAGGAAATGTCCAAAGGTCTCATTCTCTTATTCTATGTGTAATAATTTTTTATCTAACTAATTTTCTATCTAAATTTCTTTCTGGCAACAAAAAAGGCTCTCTGTGAAGAAAGCCTTATAAAACTATTTTTAAAAAAGTCAACGATTAGTATTCTCTTTTCTTATAGCCGCCGCTACCGCCGCCTCTGTTGTTATCACGGTAACCTCCGCCACCACCACCGGTGCCTTCAGTTTTAGGGCGAGCTTCGTTCACACGAAGTTCAAGACCCATTACTTCTCTACCATTCAACCCGTCGATTGCGCTTTGCGCAACTTCATCAGGCATCTCAACGAATCCGAATCCACGGCTACGTTGGGTAAATTTGTCCATAATAATTTTTGAGGAGATCACTTCTCCGAATTCGGAGAAAAGGCTCAATAATTCTTCATCCTTCATTTTAAATGGGATGTTTGCTACATAAATGTTCATTGTAAAAAATATAAGGTGACGAAGATAATGTTTGTTTTTCGATAAACAAAATTATTATACCTTTTTCTTTGCTTTCGATGCAAAGATAGCATGCATCCTTTTTCCTTCCAGTTTAGGCATTCCTTCTAAAGTGCCGAATTCGGCAAGACGTTCTGCAAACTTCAGGAGAATTAATTCACCTCTGTCCTTGAACATGATTGCACGTCCTTTGAACTGTACATAAGCTTTCACCTTATTTCCGTCTTTCAGAAAATTCTCAGCATGCTTTGCTTTAAAATCAAAATCATGATCATCAGTATTCGGTGTGAAGCGAATTTCCTTCACCTCACTTTTTGATGATTTGGCTTTAAGTTCTTTTTCCTTACGTTTTTTCTCGTATAGGAATTTGTTGTAATCTACAGCGCGACAAACAGGGGGGTCGGCCTGTGGAGATATTTCTACGAGATCAACTTCAAGGTCTGCGCACAGGCGTAGGGCTTCATCTATGCTATAAACACCCGGCTCAAGGTTTTCTCCTACCAACCTCACTTGCGGGAGAGTTATTTCGCGGTTTATACGGTGTTCTCTTTCTCTTTTAAAAGGACGTCTAAAATTATTTCTTGGCTGCATTCAAAGTTTTAATGTGCGACAAAAATATATTTTTTATTTGAATCTCTTAAATTAATTTTCAGCTAATGTCTATTCGAAGATAATAGGTCCATTTCTTTCGCATCAATTGCAAAATGTAAACGACCTGCCGTTTTTTGTATAATTTCTTCCCTGGTAACTCCCGGAGCATATTCAATACATTCGAAACCGTCTGGTGTAATATTAAAAACCCCTAGATCGGTCACCACTTTTTTCACGCATTTCAATCCAGTGATAGGCAACTCACATAAAGGAAGTAGTTTCGATCTTCCGGCTTTGTCAGTATGTTGCATAGCGACAATAATATTCTTGGCACTTGCCACCAGATCCATCGCGCCACCCATGCCTTTGACTAGTTTGCCAGGCACTTTCCAGTTGGCAATATCCCCATTTTCCGCCACTTCCATCGCACCTAGTATGGTCAGATCCACTTTTCCCGCGCGGATCATTCCAAAACTCATCGCGCTATCAAAAAAAGCCGAACCCGGCAAGGTTGTGATCGTTTGTTTCCCTGCATTGATAAGGTCTGCATCTTCTTTCCCTTCTTCAGGAAAAGGCCCCATGCCTAATAAACCGTTCTCACTTTGAAGAACTACTTCAATTCCTTCCGGAATATAATTAGCGACTAATGTAGGTATCCCGATCCCGAGATTTACGTAATATCCGTCTTTTAATTCCTGCGCGATTCGTCGTGCGATCTGATTTTTATCTAATGCCATATTCTGTTCTTGATTTGCGAAAATAATAGAATTTAACTGATTACGATTTCTTTGGGTAAAAAGATCGAATAATTGCCCTTGTTTTTAATCACATCCCGGACAATGGTCGACGAATATGAGTTGTAAATAGGGGAGCATGCAAGAAAAACAGTCTCCACACTGGCGTTCAAACTTTTATTCATATCTGCAATCGATTTTTCATATTCGTAATCAACCACATTTCGGATCCCTCTGAGGATAAATTGTGCCTGCACACTCTCGGCAAATGTAACAGTCAGGCCTTGATAGGTTTGAACATCTACTCGTGTATCATCTTTATAAATCTCTTTTATCCATCCAATCCGTTGATCCAGACTGAACATAGGTTGCTTACCGGAGTTAATACCGATCCCGATAATGATTTTATCAAAAAGAGGAAGGGCCCTGTTAATTACATCGGTATGTCCTGATGTTATAGGATCGAACGTTCCGGGGAAAAGTGCTGTTCGCATAGAATTTATTTGATGAGTGAAAGTTGAATTACAGAAATTGAAAGTTGTTGACGTTTAATCTAACCTGCAAATGTAGAAATAAAACTTAAATGACTTAGTAATTATGGTGGTACGCAATTTATCGCCGATGGTCTTTCGTCCTTGGTCCAGGCTCCGGTTTCTAACACATTCCAAACAACAAAAATCTATTAAAAAATATTTTTGATTATTCAAATCAAAAAATTACCTTTGCCGTCCATATTTTCAAAATAAACAAATTTAAAACTTTTTAAAAACTAATAAGATGGCAAAAGAGACCTTCAAAAGGGACAAACCCCATGTAAACATTGGAACTATCGGTCACGTAGATCATGGTAAAACGACTTTAACAGCAGCGATTACAGACGTATTATCTCAAATCGGTCTGGCAGAGAAGAAGAACTATGATGATATTGATGGTGCTCCTGAAGAAAAAGAAAGAGGTATTACAATTAATACTGCTCACGTTGAGTATTCAACAGCAACCCGTCACTATGCACACGTAGATTGCCCGGGTCACGCTGATTATGTTAAGAATATGATCACAGGTGCTGCCCAGATGGATGGTGCAATTCTTGTTGTAGCTGCAACAGATGGTCCTATGCCTCAAACTAGAGAACATATCCTTCTTGCCCGTCAGGTAGGTGTTCCTAAAATGGTTGTATTCATGAATAAAGTGGATATCGTTCCTGATCCGGAATTATTGGAACTGGTTGAAATGGAAATTCGTGATCTATTAAGTTCATACGGTTTTGATGGTGATAATACACCTATCATTCAAGGATCTGCTACAGGTGCCTTGGCTGGCGATCCTCAATGGACTGCAAAAGTTACTGAACTGATGGCTGCTGTGGATGAGTATATTCCTCTTCCTCCTCGTCCTATCGATCAGGACTTCCTTATGTCCGTAGAGGACGTATTCTCTATCACAGGTCGTGGAACTGTTGCAACAGGTCGTATCGAAAGAGGTGTGATCAAAGTTGGTGAAGAGGTTGAAATCGTTGGATTCAACGAAACTCCTTTGAAATCAGTTTGTACAGGGGTTGAGATGTTCCGTAAATTACTGGACAGAGGTGAAGCTGGTGATAATGCCGGTATCCTTCTTCGTGGTATTGAGAAAGCTGATATCCGTCGTGGTATGGTAATCTGTAAGCCTAAATCAATCACTCCACACACAGAATTCAAAGCTGAGGTGTATGTATTGTCGAAAGAAGAAGGTGGACGTCATACGCCATTCTTTAATAAATACCGTCCTCAATTCTATTTCCGTACAACAGATATCACTGGAGAAGTGATGCTTCCTGCTGGAACTGAAATGGTAATGCCTGGTGATAACGTAAGTATCACCGTACAACTGATCGGACCAATCGCGATGGAAAAAGGACTTAAGTTCTCTATCCGTGAAGGTGGCCGAACAGTAGGTGCAGGTCAGGTAACTGAGATCATTAAATAATGAATTTATTTCATGAATATTTTTCAAATTAGCTAATTAGTTCCGAAAGGGAATTCGAGACTGATTAGCTAATTGAATTTACGGGCATGGTGCAATGGTAGCATACGGGTCTCCAAAACCTTTGATCTGAGTTCGAATCTTAGTGCCCGTGCAAAGTTCTTTTTAACGCATGTAAAATAGGTGTTCTTCATATAGCTTTGGTTCTGAAGCCGTTGATTTAGAAGATTTTAGCGTCCGTGCAAAGTTCTTTAATCAGGTTGCAATAAACCATTTGAAGATAAAGTTGAAGATAACAAAAATTAACAATCATAAGGACTGACCTTATAAAACAGACTTATATTATGAAACTATTAAATTATTTCGAACAGGCTTACGATGAATTAATCCATAAGGTAACATGGCCGACATGGACTGAATTGCAACAGGCTACATTGATCACATTGGCAAGTATCGTTATTTTGACATTGATCATTTTTGCGATGGACGGTGTCTCTGAACTCGTGTTTGAAACTTTCTATAAATTCTTTAAATAAACAGAGAACGCATGGAACCTATACAAGAAGTGGTTGAAAAGAAAGCAGAAGACAATAAGTGGTTTGTACTGCGTGTGTTGAGCGGAAAAGAGCGCAAGATCAAGGAATATCTTGATATTGAAGTTCGTCGTTCCGGTTGGGGAAGTACAATCACCCAGATCATGTGCCCAGTCGAAAAAGTATTTAAAGTTGTTGGCGGTAAGAAGGTAATGCGTGAGAAAATCCTTTATTCAGGGTATATCCTGATGGAGGCGACAACCGCACGTTTATCCGACGATATGATCCAGACAATCAAAAATGTATCAGGTGTGATCCACTTTCTTGGAAAAGATCATCCGGATGCCTTACGTAGAAGCGAAGTGAATAAGATGTTCGGGAAGATGGATGAACTGGCAGACAGCGGTGTTTCTATGGCTGATCCATTTATAGTAGGGGAGAATGTGAAAATCATCGACGGACCGTTCAATGATTTCAATGGAAGTATCGAAGAGATCAATGATGAGAAGAAAAAACTAAAAGTGATTGTGAAGATCTTTGGACGGGCAACACCGGTAGAATTAAGCTATATGCAAGTCGAGAAGGTACAGTAGATCCAACAAATAACAATATTTGACAGGCAGGTTTTAGGCCTGTCCTTTTTATGCCCGGATTATAAATGACAATAAATAATAGGACCCGGAAGTTTTGTTTTTAAAGGGTGAAGGGGATCTCTATAATTATATTTTTAATGAAGATCATAAGTAATACCGGTTCTATTTTTATCTGGATCAACCTTTTTTTGGTATTTTATCCACATACATAGCCTTCTATAAGTTTTCAGTTGGACCATCAATAGTATGTCGTCACTATAAAATCTGAATAAAAGTGAACCAGTTGATGAGCAATTTAATCTAGCATAATTCTTACAAATCTGGAAATTTAATTCTAACATAGATTCAAAAGGAGTTCCGCCATACAACAAGTAAAGCTAGAGTCCGCGTCTGCTATGTGGTATTCGAGAAAAAATAAAGAAGAAGTGATGGAAGTGGCGGGAAATGTATAACCTAAAAAGTTTGCTATATAGTATCTGCATGAGTTGATAGAAAATCCAAACGATCTATGCATAGCTTATCTTTTTTCAAAAGGCCATGCACCTATTAGTGATAATTTTTATTCAGCATATGCCTTGATTGCAGCAGATCTGTTGCCCGAATCGGAACGGCGTGTCCTGAGAAGAAAGGAGATGCGAATGTAGAGCACGCCACCGTCAAGATAAAATATGAAGCAACTAACATTAGCCTGTTGGAAGTGGAGTATTAAAAATTGTAAAGCCACCTTATAATGCTTATAGAAAAGAAGTTGACTATAGAAGAAGTAGTATATTGTGCTTTATTGTTCCAAAACTACCTTAATAATTCTACCACAATTGGTGTGATCCCTTTCTATCATAAGGATCTAAACTAAACGCTAATGAACTCTTCCTATCTGTGATTGATGTAAGTAATTGCCCTAATCGTGTAATCATATACATTCAAAATTGACGGAACTTTGTGTTTTAAAAAATCACAGAATCAATCTAATAAAATAAAAATAAATTGTAATTCAAAAATTTAACTTCTATAATTATGAAAAAAAAACAACTACTAATTACAGCACTCTCTGTATTTGCATTTGCCATTGCAAATGCACAGGTAGAAGATGTGAGCGTCATTGTTACTCCTACCTTAAGCTACAACTGGTTTGATGGAAAATCAACAGTAGAAAATGGGACAATGTGGGGCTTTCAGACAGGCTTTGCGTTCGGAAAGTACATTGAAATACGTGGTACTTATGAGCAATCTTTTAATATGAAACAAAATTTTGGAAAATACGAGAATGATATACAAAACTTGTATCCAGGTTTTAATTTTAAAGATAGAAAAATAAATGTACACAGAATTGGTGGAGAGTTTAAGGCAAATATACCAATCAAAACCTTTGCGCCATATCTGATTTTAGGTACTGGAGTGCAAACTTTTAAGCGTGAAGATGATTCCCTGGAACTTTACAAAAATCAAAATTTGTATGCTACGGGGGGATTAGGTTTGAAAGTAAATGTAAGTAATCGAGTTACTTTTAATTTGGAAGGTCGTGGATTAGTATATAACATGAATCCAGGAAGCCTGCTTTATAATGCCAATGGATCTGATGAATTTAATGATTGGATTAACACACAAGATCGTTCTACAATGTATAATTGGAACTTGACGGCTGGATTACAGTTTTATTTAGGTGGTAGAAGTACAGATGACTATTCTGCTATGGACAACGCATATTTAAGCCGGTTCAGCAGCGGTTTTTCTGGAATGAAATTTACGCTGGCGCCAGCAGGTGCTTATATGGATTTTAATCAAAAATCTGCTTATAGAAGCACCTATATGTTAGGGGGTATTTTAGGAATGGATTTTACTGATTACGTAGGGTTGAGAGGATATTACTATCAAGCTACTGAAGAAGGAGATCCCTCTTTCAATTTTGACAACCTATCAATGTATGGCGTTGATTTTGTAGGACAATTAAATGTTCCTAGAGGAATCGTACCCTATATCACAGTAGGAGGTGGTTATATAAATGTTGATAATGCATACCAAGGTAAGAAAGTGGCAGGTTTTCCTACTCTGTATCAAAAAGCTGCTTCCGGGTATTTTGCAAAAGGTGGTGTAGGTCTTTCTGTTCCGGTTGGCAAATATGTAGAGGCATTTGGGGCTGCAAATTTAATTTATACGGTAGATGATAAAAATATGAATATTGCCGACTTGAATACTACAGATCAATTAAGACAGCATACGATGTATAATGTAGGGGTTAAATTAAAAATAGGTAAACGCGCAAATACCGATAAACAAACAGAAAGAGCGTTTAATAATCGTTTCTCTTCAGAGCGTACCGCATACGATGAGCAAATTAAATCTTTAGAAAAAGAATTGAAAACTGCTTATGAAAACAATGATGTTGAAAAAGTAACTCAAATAATGTCAGAGAAAAAATCATTGGAACAGAAAAGTATGCAAAAGAAAGATAGCTTAATCAGAATAACCCCGGCAGAATTGGAAAGCCTGATAGATAAAGTACTCGATGGAGTAGAAAATGAGCAAACCCCTAATTTGGAGAATAGATTGGATCGTTTAGAGAAACTATTAATCAATATGAACAAAGAAGTTACTTCTTCTAATGAGAAAGACGAACAACGTGTAATTGTCACTCAACCAATGATGGATCCAAACTATAGCGCGGTAAATGATAGATTGATCAATGAAATTAACAAGTTGAACCAAAAGATTGAGTTACAAAATCAAAGTATCAATATGCTTAGAGGGCAAAATCAAAATGTGATAACTTCCCCTTCAGTGGTAACAGTAGCTCCTTCTTCTACTACCAATGTGCAGGTAATTGGGGCTGTTTTAAATAAAGGTTTGGGGATTTATATAGGTGGTAATTTCGGCGACGCTACTACTACCAACGTAGGTATAAGAGGATACTATGGTTTTACAAATACCAATATTTTGTTTATGCCAGAAGCTTACGTAGCTTTAGGAAAAACAAATGGTTTTGGTCTAAGTGCCAATGGAATTTACCCATTCAATATTGCTACTTCGAGATTTCAACCGTATTTAGGCTTCGGACTAGGCTTCCATAATTTAGGTAGAGAATTCAGCTTCAATACTAACATAATCGGAGGCACTGCATATAATATAGGTAGAGGTAGCTTATTTGCGGATTATACGATAAGAGGTCTTTTCAGAAATAATCAAATTGCAGCAGGTTATAGATTTAAATTTTAGCCTTCACCCATCAAAAAATTAACGACAATGAATGTAACATATAAATACTTGCTATTACTTACCGCTTGTCTGGGGTTAGGATTCTTGAGCAATGCACAAGATCAAAAGGCCAAAGCTGGCGAAAGTGAAATAGTGATGACTAAAGCAGAATTAGAATCTTTCCTGACTAACATCGCAGAAAAGAAGAGAGCACAAATTGCAAAACGAAAGAGTGAACTAAGCGTGAATCAAGAGTTTGATAATGCTTTTTTGACCAAAGACAATCCGATCCCGGATGAAAGGATGTATCATGAATTTGATCGGATTAATCAACGCATAGATTTGTTGATGCTGAATGCAGGAAATCGAACGGTTACTTATTCAGCACCACCAATGCAAACGCCTGTACCAGCACCTACTGTAATCTATCAAGCAACCCCGCAGCAGCAGCAAGCAGAATTGCCTTACAGAGGTACAGCAAACGGAACTCAGGAGTCTGCTCAGCCGTCCGGCCCTTCCGAAGAGACGCTGGCATTACAAAATAAAGTCAATAGTTTGAACGAGGAAGTAAGAGTATTGACGCTATTGTCCAATAATAAGCACGATGGTGAATACGATGATGAAATAAATGCGTTAAAGTCAAAAATTGATCAATTAAATACCGAAGTTGACCGCAAGAGTCAATCGATTCATGAAAATTCGGTCGTGTATATCAAAAATAATGATTCCTTGAAAAAGGGCTTAGAAAATTATAGACATGAAATCTATTATGCAAATAATAGTACCACAATCAGTAATCCAGATAAATCAAAATTAGATGAAGTAATCGCTATAGTTATGAAAAATAATCCTAGGGTTACTGTCGTTGTAAGTGGATTTGCCAGCAAGTCTGGATCTGCCAGATACAATAGTGAATTATCTTTCAATAGAGCAGAAGCTGTGAAGCAATATTTATTATCTAAAGGATTGAGTGCAAAAAACATACTCACTATGTATCATGGTGTTGATCAAGGTACTAATGAGGCGCATGCGCGAAGAACAGAAGTGACATTATTGGTCGAATAAATTAGTCATCCCTTCTATTATAATCAAAAACAGCTTAAGTTGTAAGACGTAGGCTGTTTTTGTTAGTGCTGTCCAACTGATTCCGTCTCTCGGAAGTCGAATAATGCGGATCTATATGTTCAGCTCTGCAAAATATTGAAGGACAGATAAATGGATCTTATAGACAAGCTAAAAGACGTAATTTATTTATAAGATGGGATAGCAACCTAAAGTGACTGATTTATTTCTTCCTAAAACTTCAAATGCTTCACCGTATTTCCATTATTGATCAGTTGTTTAAGCGAATCGATGCCAATGGATAAATGTCGCTCAACAAATTCGTCGGTAACAGATTTGTCGCTCGCGGTGGTCTTTACACCTTCGGGTATCATGGGTTGATCACTTACAAGTAGCAAAGCGCCCGTTGGAATATGATTGGAAAATCCGGTGATAAAAATCGTCGCAGTTTCCATGTCGATGGCCATAGGACGAATACGTTTTAAATATTCTTTGAATTCGGTATCATGCTCCCAGACTCTTCTGTTCGTGGTATAACAAGTTCCTGTCCAGTAATCATATCCTTTATCGCGGATGGTGGTGGAAATGGCTTTCTGTAGCGCGAAGGCCGGAAGCGCAGGAACTTCAGGTGGAAAATAATCGTTACTCGTACCTTCCCCGCGAATAGCAGCAATTGGAAGTATGAGATCGCCGACCTTATTCTTTTTTTTGAGACCACCACATTTTCCAAGAAATAAAACGGCTTTTGGTGCAATGGCAGAGAGAAGATCCATAACGGTCGCCGCAGAGGCAGAACCAATTCCGAAGTTGATGATGGTAATGCCATTCGCTGTGGCGCATTGCATGGGTTTGTCTAGCCCGATGATTTTGCATTTATGCATCTTCGCAAAAAGCGACACATAGTTTGAAAAATTTGTGAGTAGAATATATTTGCCAAAATTCTCTAATTCCTCACCTGTGTACCTTGGAAGCCAGTTCTTTACTATTTCCTGTTTCGTTTTCATGTTCTGTAGGATTTAATGCGTCCAAATGTAATACAAATATTTGCAAGGTTTTAAGAATACGAAAACGTATACGCAGATGGTTTAAGAATCAAGGGCTAAATCTGGTCTTTCAGTAAAGATTATAACAGAAAGTAATACACAGAATTTAGCTATGTTTTCCAAGGGAAGGAGACGTGTTCCTTATTCGACTGGAAATCTGAATACAGTAGATTCTCCGTCTCACCAACAACTCTGTTGGTCACTCTTATTAAGAATGCGAGAAGGGAATCTTCCAATTTTCTTTTGTTAATGTTTTCATATTTTGAAAAAAGTCTATTACCTTTAGTTTCTAAAATTACAAATTATAAAAAATTCCAAATCAATTGACTACACTTATAGTGTAGGTAAATCCCATTTTATTTTTGCTTTTGTTGCTTTTTATCTTTAAAGACTGTTATAGTCAACTTAACACTAGTTCTCATGTTGAATGGGAAATGAATGATGCGACGCTAGTGCATTCAGGTTCATCTACTTGTAAAAAATAATTCCATCACCGTACAAACCCAAAGAATTGCGATACTTAAATAAAGTACTTTGTTTATTGATATTGTTCTTATGTTTTAGCATATGGGGCAAAGCACAATATACGTTTAACAAGTTAATGTACGATGATTCATCGTCAGTAAATATTATGAGGGGATGGGGAATAAGTTGTGTATATGATAATGGGAAGATCATTGTTAATCACTCTGGCTGGGATTCAAGTATTGCCTATTATACTTCTGTTAATATGCTGGATGATACAGGTAAGACTATTAAGCAAAGAATTTTTAGAGAAAGCGGATTTGTGTATGCACACTCGCCAGGTAGAATATCTCTAATAAAGACCCTTGATAATAAATACATTGATGTTGGTATTAAAAAGATATCGACGGGCACCCAGTATCGAAGTTGGGGTTATATGGCTAAACTCGATCAGAATTTAGATACCTTATACACCCGTTATTATCGAAGAAGTAGTTGGCCTTTGGATAGTGTATGGGTAAGTTTTGTATCGGTTCTGCAGTCTCCCATTGATTCCTCTTATTATTGTCTTGGATTGGCTCAATCTACTACAAGCTTTATAGATAGCTTCTTAGTGGCAAAGTATGATAAGGCTGGACTCTTTATCTGGGACAAGATTCTCTCTAAGTCAAGTGATGGCTGGATCAACGGATTTTGGATCAGTGATAATATTATATTTATATCAGGAACCAAAGAGCAGATATGGGAGCCTTTGCTATGGATTTATATAGAGAGAAATCCTTATATTCTAAAGATGGATACAAGCGGAAATGTCCTTGGAACTCATATTTTTACTCTCAAATCAATGAACGGCCTTATGACATTTAACAAGTATGATGAGAAGCGGAATATTTTTGCCGGATTGAGTGATACTTTATTAATGCCCAATCCAACCAGTATACAGCAGAGTATTACGAAAATGAGTGTCATGATCGGGATGGTTGACAGCCAGAACCGATATTTATGGAAGACGGTAATAAGGCAAGATACCATGGCACTGCACGCTTATAGAAGAGAACATAATCCGTATTTTATTGGCAGAACAAAAGATGGGGGAATTATTTGTGGAGGCCAGCGTACCGATGTAAACGCTTTTGTAGGTGCCACGGAAGGCTATTATGGCGGCTGGATCATGAAGCTTGATTCTACAGGGAATATATTATGGGACAGAATGTATTATTATCCCTATAATCCGGCCTTAAATCAGCATTACCTGTCCGGTTTTTGTGAGGCTGATAATGGCGACCTGATTTGTACCGGCTCTATTATCAGTATACCGCCTCAAGCATCCTGGCTGCTACGGCTGGATAGCATGGGACGACTGAATGGAAATGACTCAGGTTTCGTAGGACCACCTTTTCAGACATTTACGCTTACGTATACGTATCCAAATGCATTGATAGAGATAGGCAAAGAGGCGAATGAATTATTGAGATTGTATCCGAACCCGGCAAGTGAGAGAATAAATTTGGTTTATAATATTCATACAAATGGTAATATCGCTGTGTATGATATGTCGGGTAAATGTGTAAGGCGGCAGGAGGTAAGGAGTAGTGAACATGAGATCCAAATCGATGTCAGTAGGTTGGTAGCAGGTAATTATATAATAGAGTGTACTACAACAAATAGAAGGTATACAACGAAGTTTGTGAAGGAATAGTTGATGAATGCTTTATTTATTGGTTGATGTCTCATGTCAAGAACTCTTTTGGGAATTTATTATTCTGTTTCTACTTCTAAGATTGAACGATTTGTTTTGGCTTTATCTCATTGCGTTTTAAAAGGATAATAATAATAAGTATCATAACCACTATGCCTGTTCCGGCTAACATAGTCTCAGAACCAAACTTGTACCAGATAAATCCCGCGAGCGCATTTGCCGCCAGCAGGCAAAAACTATTCATCCCTTCAAAGAATCCTATCGCACTTGATTTCTGAGATGGATGAACAAGTTGAATGAGCACCGCTTTTAAGGTGCTTTTTGAAAAGGCATAATATAATCCATAACCAATAAACGCTGCCCCGATGATCAATTGGTTTGTCGACAGACCAAACACAAAATAAGTCAATGCATAGATCAGTAATCCCAAAACCATCATACGAATTCGCCCAAAGCGGTCCGCCAGTTTGCCAATCGGAAAGGCAAACAATGAATAAACAAGATTGAAAAGAATATAGAGAAAGATGACATTGCTTTCTGAGACACCGGCTTCCTTTGCCCGGAGTAATAAAAACATATCCGAACTATTGACAAGTCCGAATACAAGAAACAGTGCTGTAAAGACAAGATATTCTTTAGGGGCTTCTTTATAAAAAGAGAAATTTTTTCGTAACGAGAACGTTCTGACCGAGACATGATCCCGTTTTTTTTCTTTCACCAAAAAGGAAACAAAAGCCGCGACGATACCAGGAGCAAGAGCAATCATAAAAAGTGCTTTATAATTTTCCGGATGGAAATGAAGATAAATGATAGCGAGTAGAGGCCCGAGAATAGCACCGAGAGAATCTAACGATTGGTGAAAGCCAAATACTTCAGCGCGGTTTTCTTCATTGCATTCTTCGGCGAGTAAGGCATCACGGGCACCTGTACGAATTCCTTTGCCCACCTTATCCATACTTCTTCCCAGAAAAACAAAACCCATCCATGAAGTCAGACCAATTAATGGTCTTGATAAAACACTTAACGAATAACCAAGATTGACAAAAGGTAATCGTCGTTGGAAAGAATCCGATAGGCTGCCCATATAAATCTTGCTCAGACCGGCAATCAATTCGGCAACTCCTTCAAGAATGCCGATCAAGATAGTGGTATAACCAATCTGTTGTAGATATAATGGAATGATAGGGTAGAGCATTTCACTACTGAAATCATTCATCATGCTAACAATAGAAAGCAGCCAAACAGTTCGTGTGATTTTTTTGAGCATGGTTAGAATACAGAGCTTTTAGCTAATAGCCTTTAGCTTATAGCTTGGCTGTTTGTTTAAATTTAATTTTTCTGCTAATGAATATGATTTAATAAGTACGTTAATTTTCAGCCGATGAAAAATAGGCTCACAGCTAATCGCTAACAGCTAATGGCCCAACTACCAACCAACAACCAACAACCAACAACTAACAACCACCTCGCAACTCTCAACTCTCAACTTTTCAACTCTCAACCTTTCATTAATACCTCCTCTGCTCACTCGTCCTTTCAAACACAGAGGCCATTAATCGTTGTTCGATGTCATTGAATTCGAGATTGCGTCGGGCAAAAACCCTTTTCGCTGTATCGATCGATTTTGATAACTGATATTCCATAAATCCATTCGCACTTCCCCAACTGAAAGACGTAATGAAGTTACGTGGAAATCCGGCACCATAGACATTACAACTAACTCCGATCACCGTTCCGGTATTCAACATAGTATTAATTCCACATTTGGAATGATCGCCCATGATTAGTCCGCAGAATTGAAGCCCGGTTTTTGCAAATGACTTTTTATATTCACTCCATAATTTCACTTCTTCATAATTATTCTTCAAATTGGAATTATTGGTATCTGCACCAAGGTTACACCATTCACCAATCACGGCATTCCCAATAAAGCCATCATGAGCTTTGCTTGAATTGGCAAAGAAAACTGAGTTGTTCACTTCACCGCCAACCTTGCATCCATCGCCGATTGTGGTCGCGCCGTAAATCTTCGCACCCATTTTTAACACACCTTGTTCGCCCAATGCAAACGGTCCGCGTATCATACAGCCTTCCATCACTTCCGCATCGCGGCCAATATACACAGGACCCATATTGGTATTGATCACACTGCATTCCACACGGGCGCCTTCTTCGATAAAGAGTTGTTTCCCCAAAACGGTATTCGTAGATGATACAGGTTGCGATATTCGGCCTTTGGTCAAGAGATCATAATCATATCGAATCATTTCGTCATTAAGATGGAAAATATCCCAGAGGTTGAGCATGCGTTTCACAGCATGTTGATATTCTTTCTGTAACGTAGAATCAATTATTTTTTCAATTGTAAAATCGGAAGCTTCTTCTTCAAAAACTTTCGCCACCAGCAAAACGCCTTCATGCATCAGGCACTCACCGGTTTTAAGATCCATAATAGATTCAATCAATTCCGGCGAAGGAATCAGCGTGCTATTGATGAAGAGGTTCTCTGAGGCAATATTTAATGAGAATTTTTCTCGAAGAAAAAGTTCAGTCTGATACGAGATATCTTGATTTAATAAACGTTTCCAACGATTAGCCATGGTCAGGATGCCACAACGCATTTCGCTGAGCGGGCGTGTATGTGTGAGGGGCAGAAAATGATGAAAACGTTCATCATCAAAAAGGATAGTATTCATATATTTAAGAAACTAAATGATCGCCGACTTGGTTTATATCGTCGTGAAAAATGTCGGGCTTGTTTTGCAAAGTAGAGCGGATAATATGATAGCCGCCAATAGCACATGGAATAGCCACCAACAACGCCATCACCACTCGTTCCATACCAAAGATGGATAAGCCGATAAAAAGTCCTGTTATTTCTCCACCGAACCATGCAAGCACTGTATAGAGCTTCCACGTTCCAGGTTTTAATCCTTTTTCTTCGGCAAGTTTGCCAATACTTTTTGTCAGAAATATCAGCGCAAAAATCTCGAGCATATCATTGTTTTAGCGGATAAAAGTAGAATAAAATCTTTATCCTGTCTTCTAAAAAAAGAAACTACTCATTTCGATGAAAAAAAATAGGCCAAATTAGAATTTTAGATGTACTATTTTGGGCGGCAGACACGCTTTTCATTCCAAGCCGAATCCCGATCAGGGTCTTGCCTTCAAGACGAGAGAATGCTGGCCTTACATTTTCCCCGATAGTTATCATCGGGATTGCCGCAGTACCCATAATAATTAAGATTTTTCTTCCCATTACAAATTTAAATTAGCCAAAAAAAAGATGCATATTTGAACCCTCCTAAATAATATTACGCGAGAAAAATAAAGAACTTAACTTACTATAAAAACTGACCAATTATGCTCCCACAAAACGCCGAACATCTTTTACCACAGAAATTTCCGTTTCAACTTATTGATACATTGACAGAATCGAGTGAAGCCTTTATCAAAACAACATTCAATGTGCCTGAGGTTCATGTACTTGTTGATAAATCGTATTTATGCGAAGGCGGCTTGATTGAGAATGTCGCACAAAGTGCCGCTGCGGGTACAGGATATTATTACACATCACAAGGAAAAGGGGTGCCTATTGGTTATATAGGAGCTGTAAAGAATGTTTTAATACACAGACTCCCAAAAGCCGGAGATCAGTTACATACAGAACTTGTTACTATGAATCAGATTGGGAATGCAAGTATCGTAAAAGGGACCATTTTTTTAGAAAAAGAGATAATCGCTTCTTGTGAATTAACTATTTTTGTGGCCAATTAAAATTCATCTGACCGGGAAAATTCGTGCTGTTGTTTTCAGAAACTACTGAATTGCAAGTGTCACGAGTGCATTTAAAATAATTAAGAAGGACTTTTTAAACTTGGAAAACTAATTGCAGGAGAATACATTTGTTTATATGGGCGATTCTATGCTGGTAACACCTCTTGGTGTTGGCCTTGCGGAAAATTTCTCCGAAATTCTTCTGGGGCATTCGGGCATCCGGATGATTGAGGATGATCGCTTTTTTTCACGGGATTTGCCACTTTCCAAGATGAGTGATAATCTTCTTAAAGAGGCAAGACGACAATTTAATACACATACGCGTTTCGATAGTTTATTGTTGAAATGTGTAGACGAATTGCAACAAAAGACAACGGTTGACCTTTCTTCAGAAGAGCTCATTATTATCCTTTCTACCACGAAAGGGAATGTAGAGTTATTGGCGAAGTCGCCCACAGACGAAAGGCTTTTATTGTCATATTCTGCACAATTTGTTCAGCATTATGTAAAAAATCCAAATACACCAATAATCATATCCAATGCCTGTATCTCAGGTTTGTCTGCGATGATAGCAGCAAAACGCTTGTTGCTGGCGGGGCATTATAAAAAAGCGCTTGTCATTGGTTGTGATGTATTGACAAGTTTTGTGATAAAAGGATTTAATTCATTTCATGCTATCAGTCGCGTTCCATGTAAGCCTTTTGATCTGCATCGTACAGGAATAAACCTCGGAGAAGCCGCGGCCGCAGTGATATTGAGTACAGAATTGAAAAGTGATATTGTGGTACGAGGAGGCTGCATCACCAATGATGCGAACCATATTTCAGGGCCATCAAAAACTGGGGAAGAATTAAGTTATTGTTTAAATACATCATTGCTGGAGGCTGGCTTATTGGCTGCTGATATCGATTTTATTTCCGCGCATGGAACAGCCACCAATTATAACGATGAAATGGAATCGAAGGCTTTTGACCTTTCAGGTCTGCATAAGCCACCGGTTTTTAGTTTCAAGGCGATTTACGGACATACCCTAGGTGCATCGGCGGTGTTAGAGGCGATTATCAGTGCTGAATGTTTAAAAAGGAATATCATACTTCCAAGTTATGGCTTTGAGGAAAAAGGTGTGAGTGGAAATATCACAGTCAGTCGGGAAATCATACAGAAAGACCTCCGAAATTGCCTAAAAAGTGCTTCGGGATTCGGAGGTTGCAATGCGGCGTTGATTTTGCAAAAACAATAGATAAAATTATGACTATCCGTAAAGCCACCCAAGTTTTCAATCCGACCTTACCCCCGGCCCCTCTCCTCGAAGAGAGGGGAGCCTAAACGCTTACTGGCACTGACTTTGAAGAAGGTCTTATCTTTTGTCTCAATGATTAAAAAATGTATTGGGTTCTATTGCGGATAGTCATTAAAAAAATGGTTAAGCTAAATTTGTAATGGGAGGAATCATTTTTATTTAATGCGGGCACTGCGGCAATCCTGATGATATCTATAGTGATAGCATAAAGCCAGGATCCCGATGCCCTGATCGCGAGCAGACTTGGAGCGGATACGTGTCTGCCGCCCAAAATTTCTTCAGTAAAATTTTAATTTATCCAGAAAAAAGTAAACAGTTACACCCTTCTTTCATGGACGATAAAAAAGACTTTCTTTACTCTCAGATTGATCTCTTTGAAAATTACCTTCAATCAGGCTGGAATTCATGAATAGCAGGCCTTTTGGCTATTCCGTTTCCCACATTTTTTTCAAGATATACACAAGCAAAAATTTCTTTTTTATTTACTTGAAATAGCCCCTAATTTGAGTACATTTGCGTTCATTTTATTACATGGACAACGAAAATTTAAACACCCCGGATGCTGAACCGCAGCATGACAAAATTATTCAGATAAACATCGAAGAACAAATGAAATCCTGTTACATTGATTATTCAATGTCGGTGATTGTTGGTCGTGCGCTTCCGGATGTGAGAGATGGGTTGAAGCCTGTACACAGACGTGTGTTGTACGGGATGAGTGAATTGGGAAATACCTTCAATAAACCATACAAGAAATCTGCTCGTATTGTTGGAGAGGTGCTTGGTAAGTATCACCCGCATGGAGACACCAGTGTGTACGATACGATGGTTCGTATGGCACAGCCCTGGAGTTTGCGATATATGATGATCGACGGACAAGGAAATTTCGGATCGGTAGATGGTGACAGTCCGGCCGCGATGCGTTATACAGAGGTTCGTATGCAGCGTTTTGCCGAGGCCATGATCGAAGATCTTGATAAAGACACGGTCGATTTCCAGAATAATTTTGATGATACCTTGAAGGAACCAACTGTGATGCCTACACGGATCCCGCAGTTGATCGTGAATGGCTCTTCGGGTATTGCTGTAGGTATGGCAACGAATATGATGCCTCATAACCTGACCGAAGCTGTGGATGCAATCTGTGCCTATATCGATAATCGCGAGATCACGATCGAAGAGATTATGAAGTTTATCAAAGCACCTGATTTTCCAACCGGTGGAATTATCTACGGAATGGAAGGTGTCAAGCAGGGTTTTGAAACCGGCAGAGGCCGCGTAGTAGTAAGAGGCCGTGTGAATATTGATACCTTGAAAAGCGGTAAAGAGCAGATCGTTATTTATCAATTGCCTTACCAGGTAAATAAAGCAATGCTTCATCAGAAGATCGCACACTTGGTGAACGACAAGGTCATTGAAGGAGTTAGTGATGTGCGTGACGAAAGTGATCGTGATGGAATGAGACTTGTTGTCGATTTAAAGAAAGATGCGATTGCAAATGTGATCGTCAACCAATTATATAAATACACGGATCTGCAGACATCCTTCGGGATCAATAATGTGGCCCTTGTTGCCGGTCGCCCGAGGGTGTTGAACATGAAGGACCTCATCAGCGAATTTGTGAAATTCCGTCATGAGGTAGTGGTGCGAAGAGCCAAGTTTGAATTACGGAAAGCAGAGGAAAGAGCCCATATTTTACAGGGTTACCTGATCGCGCTCGATAACCTCGATGCGGTGATTAAACTGATCCGGGAATCGAGAACACCAGACATTGCGAAGGAAGGATTGATGGCCAATTTTGAATTGTCGGAGATACAATCAAAGGCTATTCTGGAATTACGTTTACAGCGTTTAACCGGTATGGAACGCGACAAAATCCATCAGGAATTTGACGAGATCATGAAGGTGATTGCTCATTTGAAAGAATTATTGAGTAATGAAGGAATGCGTTACGACCTTATCAAGGAAGAGTTGCTTGAAGTGAAAAAGAAATTCGGGGATGATCGTAAAACAGAGATCGAATACTTGTCAAGCGAAATCAGTATCGAAGACCTTATTGAACAGGAAGATGTCGTGATCACTGTTTCTCATCTTGGTTATATTAAACGTACGTCAGCCACAGAATATCGGACACAACGACGGGGCGGACGAGGTTCGTTGGGTGGTAAGACAAGGCAGGAAGATTATATCGACCAGTTATTTATCGCCTCAACACATTCCACATTATTGTTCTTTACAGATAATGGAAGATGTCATTGGCTGAAAGTATATGAAGTTCCGCAGGGCGAAAAAAACAGTATGGGACGTGCCATACAGAATGTCTTGCAATTGCCACCGGGAGAAAAGATAAAAACAATTCTTACGGTGAAAAATCTTGCCGATGAGGAATATGTCAATAGTCATTTTATCGTACTTTGTACTAAGCAGGGAATGGTTAAGAAGACAAGACTGAAAGATTTTTCAAGACCACGTCAGAATGGTGTGAATGCGATTACTATCAATGAAGGCGATACGTTATTGGAAGCAGCATTGACAGATGGGAACTGTTTTATTATGATGGCGATCAAATCGGGTAGGGCCATTCGTTTTATAGAAGAAAAAGTAAGACCCACAGGTCGGGGGGCCATTGGTGTAACCGGGATTGAAGTAGATGACCTTACTGATGAAGTCGTGGGAATGGCTTGTGTGAATAAAGATGATAAAACAAAGACTATTCTCGTGGTTTCTGAAAAAGGGGTAGGAAAGCGTACCAACCTTGATGAATATAATGAAGAGACAAAAGAATGGGAAGAGATTTACAGGATTACCAATCGTGGGGGTAAAGGGGTTAAGACCTTAAGTGTTACACCGAAAACTGGTAAATTAGTTGGTTTTCTTGCTGTGGACGAATCAGATGATTTATTCATTACATGCGTAAGTGGTGTGACCATCAGAACTCATGTGAAGAATATCAGAGCAGCAGGCAGAGCAACACAAGGTGTAAAACTGATCAATTTAGATGAGGGTGATGAGATCGCAGCGATTGCACGGATAGCAGAACAAGAAGAGGATGAGGAGATTGTTGATGGATCGGCAGAAGTGATTGAGTCGGGGGAAGCGACTCAAGCTATTACTGAAACAGGAGAATCTGCTGCAAGTGAAAGTGAAAAAACTACAGATAATATTGAAACAGGTGAAAATGATCCTGAAAAAGATAATAATGATTCTATAACAAACACAGATACTGAAAACCCATAAATTCGCATACTCTAAAAAATAAACTATGTTTAAAAAAGTAAGTTTGTTCCTTGCATTGTCATTTTTAATGTTGCAGGGGACCGCACAAAAACAGAATATTCAAAGTACCATCAATTATTTGAAGGATAATGATGTTGCCAATGCCAAGAAAATGATCGATGAGGCCGTCAATAATGAGTCGACAAAAAATAGCGCAAAGGCATGGTTGCTCAAAGGTGTGATTTATCAGGCTATTGCAACTCCTAAGGATATTATGCCTCAGATGCAATTTATACTGAATGAGAACCCATATATCATTGATCTTGAAAGCGCGAATGCTTTAGCGTCGTCTACACCGAATGCCATGAATGAGGCAATCGAAGCATACAGAAAATCAATTTCCCTAGATCCTAAATATAGTAAAGACGAGCTGCTTCCATTATTAAGTAGTATTCTCGGTATTCAATTCAATGACGGGATCAATAAAATGAATGATAATAAATTTGTAGAAGCCTACACGGCCTTTGAAGGTGTCAACTCGTTGGCAAAAATGGATAATGGAAGTTTGTGGAAAGGAAGGCCAAGCCTTGATACGGCATTTGCGAATGCAAAAATGTACCAGGCAAATTCTGCGTACAATGCCAACAAGGAAGAGGAAGCGATCAATTTGTTGGAAGAATCTCTGAGAAATCCGATCACCCAAAGTCCGGATTTGTATATCATGCTGACAGATCTTTATGGCAAGAATAATAATGATGCACTCTGGGCACAGACGATGAAAGCGGCGAGAATAAAATACCCGGCTGACAAACGTATTCTAACGAATGAAATCAATTATTATATTGATAAAGGAAAGTCAGAAGAGTCTATTGCCAAATTGAAAGAGGGCATATTGTTGGAACCTAAGAAGGCAGATCTATATCTCTTATTAGGACAGACTTATCTTGCTTTGTCAAATCCGATGGATAAATCTGATAAACCTTTACCACGACCTGTAAATGCGAAAGAATTGGAACAGAACGCCATCAATAATTACCTGAAAGCAGCTGAGATGGATGCAGCAAATGCCTATGCACAATTTAATCTTGGATTGATTTATTATAATCAGGCAAAAGTGATTACAGACGAAATGAATGACAAAGCCACAGACAATAAAAAGTATGACGCATTAAAGCCTGGCCGGGATGCCTTACTTGATAAAGCGATGCCATATCTTTCCAAAGCGAAAGAAATTATTGAAAAAGAAGGTGTGAAAGATGAAAACAAATCTATGTACAGAGAAACACTGACCGGTATGATGAATACCTATAATGTTTCGAGTAAGACTGAGAAAGCAGCAGAGGTTAAGAAAAAACTGGAGGGTCTTAAATAGATTTCTGTAAAACTAATATAATGGAAGGTTGGTGTGCGTCTCCACCCTTTCGTGCTTTTATAGAAGGAAGAAATGCCGATTATGAGCCTTGCTGATTGGGTTCCTTTACATAACAATATGTCGTAATAAAAAAAATCGGAATATTACGACAAAATGATTGTTATTTTAAAATATTAATCATTACCTTTGCACCTCTAAAAATAAATATGGGTAAACAACCTTTGATAAAACAGGACGGTGTCATTACGGAAGCATTAAGCAATGCGATGTTCAGGGTTCGTCTTGAAAATGGTCACGAGGTTATTTCTACGATTTCCGGAAAAATGAGGATGCACTATATTCGTATTTTGCCAGGTGATAAAGTGGGGATTGAAATGAGTCCATATGATTTAACTAGAGGAAGAATTATTTTACGATATAAATAAACATACACATGAAAGTAAGAGCAGCAATTAAGAAACGTAGCGTCGACTGTAAAATCGTTCGCAGAAAAGGCGTTTTGTTCATCATCAACAAAAAGAATCCTCGTTTTAAGCAACGTCAGGGTTAATCGAAACATCAATAAAATTTAAAACCAATTAAGTAATAAATGGCTCGTATATCAGGTATTGACTTACCAAAAAACAAAAGAGGAGAAATCGGATTAACGTATATCTTCGGCATCGGAAAATCAACTGCAACAGATATTCTTGAAAAAGCAGGAATTGATCTGAATAAAAAGGTAAAGGACTGGAATGATGATGAACAAACCAGTATCCGTAATATTATAAATGCCGAGTTTAAGGTAGAGGGTCAATTACGTTCTGAAGTTCAGATGAGTATCAAACGTTTGTTGGATATCGCTTGCTATCGCGGTCTTCGTCATAGAAAAGGGTTGCCTCTACGCGGACAACGCACAAGAACGAATTCACGTACCCGTAAAGGTAAACGTAAGACCGTTGCAGGTAAGAAAAAAGCTGCTAAGAAATAATCATAATCTACTGGTTTTCAGTATTTTAATATTTATACATAAAGTAAGAAATTAAAAATAAAATGGCAAAAGGAAATAATCAGCCAAGCGCAAAAGCTGCTGCGAAAAAAAGGATCGTAAAGATAGATACTCATGGAGATGTTCATGTTAGTTCTACATTTAATAATATCATTATTGCTTATACCAATAAGCAAGGACAAGTCATCTCATGGAGCAGTGCCGGTAAAATGGGCTTCCGAGGAAGTAAGAAAAATACACCTTATGCAGCTCAGTTAGCTTCTCAGGATGCCGGTAAAGTAGCATTTGATGCAGGCATGAAAAAGGCAGATATCTTCGTAAAAGGACCTGGTTCAGGACGTGAAAGCGCAATTCGCGCAGTATCTGGTTCAGGTATTGAAGTAACATCTATCTTAGATTGTACACCATTACCACATAATGGTTGTCGTCCTCCAAAGAAACGAAGAGTTTAATCTCTATATATTTTAAAACACCGGCTAAAATCTAACTTTAGGATTTTATATGAGTTTAGCCGGATTACTCACTCTAAAATCCAGTAAAAGCAATGGCTAGATACACAGGACCCAAAACAAAAATTTGCAGAATTTTCGGCGAACCGATCTTAGGTAACGGAAAATATTTAGGCAAAAACAGCAATCCTCCGGGACAACACGGAGCTACACGGAAGCGTAAGCAATTAGGCGAATATGCCCTTCAGCTTCGTGAAAAACAAAAAGCAAAATATACCTATGGTGTATTGGAGCGCCGATTTAGAAACACATTTGAAGAAGCAACCCGTTTAAAAGGAGTAACAGGTGAAAACCTGATACGTTTGTTAGAAGCGCGATTGGATAATACGGTATACCGACTTGGTATCGCAGAATCCCGGCCTGCTGCGCGTCAGTTGGTATCACATAAGCATATCACTGTAAATGGTGACGTTTGTAATATCCCATCCGCTAAATTATCTCCTGGAGATGTCATCGGTTTGAGAGAGAAAACAGCCGCAAACGGAGCACTCGTTTCACGTCTACGTGGAAAAGATCCCAAGATTAACTGGTTAGAGTGGAACGAAAAAGAAATGAAAGGTATCTATATTACTCATCCTGAGCGTGAAAGCGTACCTGAAAATATCAAAGAACAACTGATCGTGGAATTGTATTCTAAGTAATCTGTTCGTTTTCTTCTTTTTTTCTACACAATTAAAACAATTTACATTAATGGCAATATTAAATTTTCAAAAACCTGAGAAAATCGTTCTTCAGAAAGCGTCAGAATTTGAAGGAACATTCGAATTCCGTCCTTTAGAGCCTGGATTCGGAGTTACCATCGGTAACGCCCTGCGTCGAGTGCTTCTTAGTTCATTGGAAGGTTTCGCGATCAGCAGTATCCGAATCGAAGGCGTTGATCATGAATTCTCTACCATCAAAGGCGTGACAGAAGACGTGACAGAGATCATTCTAAACTTAAAGCAGGTTCGTTTCAAAAAGAAAATTGAAACTGAACTTTCAAGCGAAAAGATCGAATTAAATATCAAAGGAAAGGAACTTGTAACCGCAGCTATGCTGGGCGATGTAACGAATAACTTTGAGATCATGAATCCGGAACTGGTAATCTGTAATATGAATACCAGCACCAATTTTAAGATCGAATTGAATATTATTAAAGGTCGTGGTTATGTTCCAGCCGATGAAATTAAATCAAGAGAATTACCAATTGGATGGATAGCAACAGATAGTATTTTTACACCAATCAAGAATGTAAAGTATGCGATAGAGAATACCCGTGTTGAACAACGTACGGATTTCGAGAAACTAATCCTTGACGTAAGTACAGATGGAACCATCCACCCTGAAGATGCTGTTAAGCAGGCTTCACGTATCCTGATCCAGCATTTGATGCTTATCACCGACGAGAACATCACATTCGATACCGGTGTTTCAGAAAAACATGATATCGTTGATGAACAAACATTGAAACTACGTCAGATTTTGAAAACACCATTGGAAGACCTTGATCTTTCAGTTCGTGCCTTCAACTGTCTGAAAGCCGCGAAGATCAACAGTCTGAGCGAGTTAGTTCAATACGAACAGGACGAATTAATGAAATTCAGAAACTTTGGTCAGAAATCTCTTTCTGAGATCGAACAAGTATTGATCGATCGTGGTTTAGGATTTGGAATGGACTTATCAAAAATTAACTTAGACGACCTCTAAAGGTTATCAATAAAAAAATAGTATCATGAGACACGGTGTTAAAAATAACCACTTAGGTCGTACGACCCCTCACAGAAAGGCATTGTTGCGTAACCTTGCCTGCCAGCTTATACAATACAAACGTATTGTAACAACACTGGCTAAAGCAAAAGCTTTACGCATTTTCGTAGAACCACTTTTGACAAAAGCAAAAACGGACGACAGTCATCAGCGTCGTATGGTATTCTCTTATCTACAAGATAAAGAAGCCATCAAGGAATTATTCGGAACAGTTAGCATGAAAATCGGTGACAGACCAGGAGGTTATTGCCGTATTATCAGAATGGAGCGTCGTCTTGGAGATAACGCAGACATGGCGATGATTGAATTAGTTGACTTCAACGAAATTTATAATGTGAAAGATGTCGTAGGTGAAGAGAAGAAGAAGACACGTCGTAGCCGCGCGAAGAAGCCTACCGCAACAGCACCTTCTAAACCAACTCCTGCAGCACCAGTCGCAGAGGCAAAGATGGAAGCACCAGTTGTTGACGAAACACCGATAGTAGTTGAAGAACCAGTTGCAGAAATTCCTGCTGCTGATCTGCCACAAGCTGAAATTGCTTCGGAAGAAACAACTCCTGAAGCGTCGGCAGAGGAAAACAATGTCGATGACAAACCAACAGACGCATAAAATAAATACTTCGAATAGAAATTGAAAAGACGGGCTTAGTGCCCGTTTTTTTGTACAATGAAGTGATGTATAGCTAACATGTTAGTCACAAAATTACTTGCCTTATTGAATATAACCAAAGCAGTTATATGAAACGGATTAGAGTGCAACATGGTACGTAATTTATACTAATATTTAGTAATTATGAATATTCTAGTTGCTTGTCAAAGGCTTGTTGTATTAAATCCATAACATCATCTAGCTCATGCAAATTGGAGAAAGCAACTTCTACGTCCCCATTACCCCAACGTCCTAGTCCAGAAATATCCTTACATAAGCCTTTTGTATCTATAATATCCGGGAAACTGATATTTAATGAAAGGCGAAGGCGAGCTTTTTGTGGAACTATGTCAACAAAATTTGTTGATGATTTGAAGGCTATATAAAGTTTTTTAAATTCTTCCTTAACAGAGGAATCAACATTCATTATTCGTTTTTTTAACGAATGATATAATTCTAAGCTATTGCCTTTGAGATACTCATATTGTTCCAATGTATAGGTACTTGCTTCCTTTTCTTCTTGCTTATATTTTGCCACTGTTTCGACATGTAGATTTGGTGCAGGCCAAACAAGAATAGCTTTTTGAGATAGCTCCCTAGCTCTCGATAAAATTTGTTCCTCATTCCAAATATCAGCCTTTCTTAAGAAGTCATTTAATCTAATCGGAGAGTCATTAAAACCACCTTCTATTTTTTTCTTCTGATTAAAAGGACGATCACTTAGCTCTGAATTATAACCTGTCAAAGTTAAGTTACCTAAGGTGTGAAGATATCTTTCTTGTATTTCTTTCCAATTATCACCAAGCATTGTTCTCCATTCCATTTGCAAATTTGGATTTTGTGGTATTACATGTTCAATTGTATAATTATCAATATTGACCTGTTCCTTTCGATTAAAATTCTCTAAACAACTGAGCAAATAATTTCTATTTCTAAAATTATAGACATCTTTTGCTACTATTTCCTTTTCAAACTCAATATCATTTGGGTAACGTTTATATCCTTCCATTAATTGAAAGTATGACTGTAAGCTTTCCAAATAATTATCCGGTTTAATATTTTTATATAAAGTGGCAAAGGTTTTGTTCATGCTATTTGTTGGTATACCACAGATAGCCCTTCTGAATACATAATTCTCTACTAAAGAAATAATTTTAATAAAATCGTTTTTAGTTATTAGTCTATTGCTATAATCATTGTAAACAGGTAAAATGAATGGGTAGCTAACATCTACTTTTAAACGTGAAATATTTTTAAATCCTTTTTGCAAGCTATAATCGGGCTCTTTGTGTAAAACCATATTCACATAATAACGAGAATAACGAAATATGTCTTTCACAATTTCGGTTATACTTGTTGATGTCTTTAAATTCTGGGCATACAGTTTAAATTCATCGTATACTCTATCTACCTTTGGAATTGAACCGGTCTTTACCGATAAATAATCTCTCATAAATCCATCGAAGGATGTTGAGTACTCGTTTCCGAAGCTTTGTTCCATTGGAAACCAATACTTTTCGTATAGATCTGTTTGAATATTAATTTCTTGACCCATCAGTATATAATTTCTTATAAGGTCAGCTTGTGAAAGATCAAGCCCTGTACTATTTAAACTTTCAAATATTAATTGTGGATTATCTTTATCTTTTTCAAGAGCTACATCTACAATAAACAATCGTAATATTCCATTGTACACTTCAGCGGCATTCTCACTATTAATTTTATCCTTGAAGAACTTGAAATTTTCCGCAATTCTAAGTGAACTATCTTTCCCCAAAGGCACACCTTTGATTAAATTAATTAGAGATTCCTTGTCTCGCCTAGTCAGTAATAATTTGTATCTTAAGTCACTTTCCTCCTCGGCATTTAATAAATAGTAGTTCTGTAATTTAGTAAAATTAGTATCTATATTGACTTTGTTTTCCTTAACAAATTCTGCAAGTGCTGCGATCATCAACGAAACTGTGGTTAATCTCTGTTGACCATCAATTACCAGTAATTTAGGCACATCAGAAACAGTATGAATACTTTCTTGAAAATAAACGACAGAACCGATGAAATGCCCCGGTAACTCTGGATCCTTACTCACTCTTAAAATATCATTAAACAGCTTATTGCATTGAGACAATTGCCAACTATATGTTCTCTGGTAAATTGGGATTACAAATTGTTTAGGGCCTTTAATTACTGTCAAAAAATTTGCTGACGATGCTTTCATAGTTATTTAATTCTTTACATACTTTTATTTACAAAACTCAAATTATAGTCTTTTGTGCTGATTGCAGTATTGTCCAATACGATATCAGCTGACTTTACTACCTACTTCCTCGAATTCAATATTCTCAACACATACCAGAACAATAACATGATCGAGGCGAAAAGTTCTAAAGAAGCGCCTACATATTGTTCATTGTTGTATTTGTTGATGATATTCGATGTTTGATACAGAATACTGGCACCGGCCAACACCACCATACCTACCGAGAACCAGAGACCAAGATTAAATCCAAATAAAGCCCCGGCAACTATTAAACCAAGAGAAATAAAGCCTCCGAATATGATACCTGACCTAAGAAAGGAAAAATCTTTTTTAGAAAGAAAAGCGACGGCTGTTAACGCTGAAAAGAGGAATAGTGTAATAATCGCAGCTTGTGTCATTACCTCAGTGCCACCGTCTGATAAATACATAATCATATAAATCATTGGCAGAAAGATGATTGATTCAATAATGATATACAATCCGAGACCTGCATACTGAGTGTTCCTGTCTACCGATACAGAAAATTTTCC
>Ga0105048_10001075_pt1 | contig 44083 bp, 33 predicted proteins | sample MAT05_FD_78382 | JGI IMG/M metagenome (GOLD analysis project Ga0105048, IMG submission 78382) | Freshwater microbial communities from Lake Fryxell liftoff mats and glacier meltwater in Antarctica - MAT-05 | ecosystem: Environmental > Aquatic > Freshwater > Ice > Liftoff microbial mat | place... | reverse complement strand
CTCTCGGCATTGGCGGCATTACTTGGCTCGGTTACTCTTGGCTTTCTCCCGACTCATCTCGCAACCGAGCTTCCGCGATTGACTGCACACTTACTTGGGGGGCGTCTCGCGGCCTTTCCCGCTTCCGCACAGCAGTTCAGCATCACCGTCCACGGCACGATGTTCACTCGTGCCTTTCGCTCATCGTTCATCGCCCCGCCAGCCGACATCGAGCAGTGGCTTCAGCAGTCGCCCGGCACGCGCGAAGCACTTCCTACGACGGCATCGCGAGGAGTGCGCCACTTCGAGATTGCTCCTGGCGGCGGAGCGCAGCACGCTGAGGTCACAGTGGACGACACGCAGCACCACGTTTCCATCTATGTTTATTGGAGCTGATTCCCACTCGACCGCAACGCCTAACCCCTAAGTTAGCTTTGTGTCGAACAAGGGACAGACAAATTGTAGAGAATGGGCTTGCCGAATCTTGCACGGGATCCTCTCCCATTTTGTCGTCCTGCAAAACAGCGGCGAAGACGATGCCATCCACGCCGCGGAGCGCGTTCTGCCGGGTGGCGTTGGCTTCAAACACCGCCGGTTTCTCGGGCAACCACCCTCGCACGAGACGGGCGGTTCACCCCGGAGTTCGTGGGAATGCGCGGAGACTGAGGCTGGAAGGATGAGTGCGACACGATGTGAAAGCATCGCCCGGCAGCTTCGCCCCCATGTGTCGGAACAATTCGCGAGGATGCGCCGAGGCGACCGTTCTGCAGGAGGAAGAGCGCAGGGCGGCGAGGAGGCATTTTCATCAATCCGCAGTTATGAAGTCAGGAAATGATCTTCTCATTCGAGGCTCTTGCAAAACCTCAGCCGTAAGAGGGCGGGATGCCTTCACTCCTCTGAGCGATGACGCCGCGCGTCGGTGACCGTGTAGGTTTTGCAAGAGCCTCATTCGTTACCCCACAACCCAAACTCGCGACCCGAATCACCCCACCATCCACCTCGCATGAATCGCCGCACCTTCATCCAGAAGTCTCTCCTCGCCGGAACCGCCACGGTGCTCAGTGCCAGATCCTACGCCCAGGTCTCCGGCGCCAATGGGCGCGCGCGCATGGGCATCATCGGCTTCGGCCTCATCGGACGCATCCACACGCGGAGCTTTCACGGCTTGAAGGAATCGCAGGTGGTCGCCGTGTCCGATTGCTTCAAGCCGCGCATGGATGCGTGCGTGGAGCTGGTGGGCGGCGATTGTGCGAAGGTTCCGGATTTCCGCAAGGTGCTGGAGCGAAAGGATGTGGATGCCGTCGTGGTGAACACGGGCGATCACTGGCACGCGCTGCTGACGATGATGGCCTGTGATGCCGGCAAGGACGTGTATTTGGAAAAGCCAACGCATCTCTTCGTGCGCGAGGGCGAGTGGATCCAGAAGGTCGCCGCGCGCACGAAGCGCGTGGTGCAGGTCGGCACGCAGCAGCGCAGCGCGGCGCATTATCACAAGGCGAAGGAACTCCTGCGCGGCGGCGCCATCGGGGATGTCGTCAGCGTGCAGTGCAATTTTTTCCGCAACGTCATGCCGGGCATCGGCAACCCGCCGGATGGCGACGCGCCCGCTGACCTCGACTGGGACATGCTGCTCGGTCCCGCGCCGCAGCGCCGCTACAATCCGAACCGCGCGCTCTATCATTTCCGCTGGTTCTGGGACACCGCGGGCGGGCAGATGACGAACCTCGGACATCACTCGCTGGACATCGTGCATTGGATCTTCGACATCGCCGCACCCAAGGCGGTGAGCAGCAGCGGCGGGCGTTACTTCTTGAAGGACAACGGCGAGACGCCCGACACGCAGGACGCGATCATCGAGTATCCGAAGTTCAATGCGATCGTGCAGTTCCGCGAGTGCGCCGCAGGTGCCGGTGCGAGCAGCATGGGCGCGCTCACTTTCATGGGCACCAAAGGCACGATGACGCTTGGGCGCGATGGCTATGACATCCTGCCGGACAAGAAGGTGAACCCGATCAACTCGTTCGCGAAGATCATCGGCGGCCATCCCGTCGGCGGCCCGCAGCCAGTGCCGGAGCCGGAGGGTGATCTCTGGTGCGAGAAGGCCGAGGACAAGAGCGGCGACTGGAAACAGCAATACATCGAGCACGCGAAGAACTTCCTGGACTGCGTGAAGAGCAGGAAGACGCCGAACTCCGACCTCGCGAGCAGCCATTGGGTCAGCACGACCTGCCATCTCGCCAATATCTCTGCGCGCACCGGTCGCAAGGTCATGTGGGATGCGGCGGCGAATGACATCGCCGGCGACAAGGAGGCGAGCGCGATGCTCACACGTCCGTATCGCGCTCCGTGGGACAAGGAGCTAAAGGCGTTGCTGTCGTGAACCGCCGCACCTTCATCGCCGCAATCCCTGCCGTCGCTGCCGCACGATCCTTGCTGGCCGCAGCGGGCGCGGACAAGTCACGGATCGGCATCTGCACTTTTTCGTGTCACCAACATTGGAAAGCCGTCGGCGCGAAACACGAAGGCGTGAAGTTCACCGATGCGATCAGCTTCTACCGCTATGCCCGCGAGCTTGGGGCGGAAGGGGTGCAGACGCCATTGCGCGGCAACGACGCCGCTGAGGCGAGGCAGATGCGTGCGCTCGTGGAGAAAGATGGGGGCTACTACGAAGGCGAACTGCGATTGCCCAGAACGGAGAGTGATCTCGCCAGCTTCGAAACCTCCGTGCGTCTGCTTCGTGAAGCCGGCGCGAGCGTCGCGCGAGCGGTGTTCACGACCGGGCGACGCTACGAGGTTTTCAAGGCGATGGACGAGTTCCGCGCCTTCCACGTGTTAGCCGAGAACTCGCTCGCCCTCGCCGAGCCCATCTTGCGCAAGCACCGGCTCAAGCTCGCGATCGAGAATCACAAGGATCACACCGCGGACGAACTCGCCGCGATGATGCGCAAGCTCAGCAGCGAATGGATTGGCGTGCTGGTGGACACGGGGAACAACATTGCGCTGCTGGAGGAACCGCAGGCCGCCGTGGAAGCGCTCGCGCCATTCGCGCTGAGCGTGCATTTCAAGGACATGGCGGTGCAGGCAGGCGCCGATGGCTTTCTCCTCAGCGAAGTGCAAATCGGCACCGGCGCGCTCGATCTGCCACGCATGTTCGCCACGCTGGCAAAGGCGAACCCGGCGCTAGTCTTCAATCTCGAAATGGCGACCCGCGACCCGCTGCGCATCCCCTGCCTCACGGACGCCTACTTCACCTCTTTCCCCGAGCGCAAAGCCACGCGTCTCGATGCAACGATGCAGTGGGTGAAGGCGAACCCGCCCAAACAAGCGCCGCCTTCCGTCAGCGGCAAACAGACCGCGATCATCCTCGCTGAAGAGGAGGCGAACAATCGCCACGGCCTCGGCTGGATGGCGAAGAACCTTCGTGCGTGAGATCCCGGATGCGGGTTCTCGTTCAAGCCTCCGCGCTTTCGCCCGGCGTCAGCCGTTGACTCTCACCACGGCAGGTCGGAGCAGCAGACGGCGCAGCGCCCGCGCCAGCAGGCGGGATTTGTGCACCACAAAGAACCAGCCCATCTTCCTGATGAATTGCATCAACCCGATTGGTTCACTGTGGGGTTGCCCGCGACCTTCACGGAGTGCCTGGAAGATGCCCGCCATCGTCCGCGGGGCGTCGAGCAGTGTATAGTTTTTCCCAAACATCCACAGCGCATGCGAATCGCTGGTCGCGACCATCGGCTTCCCATGCGCCGCGGCAACTTCGACGGCGCGCTTGTTGAGATTCCAAAACCGCGTGTAGAGGTGGCAGTACTCGATGGCGTCGAAGATATCGATGTTCTCCTCCAGATGTCGGCCGAGACACTGCGACTGCCTGAAGAATGGATGCGGTGCGATGACTAGCATCGCGTCCCCGAGCTGTCGCTTCAGTTCGCGGAGGTCGGGAAATGTGCGGACGGCGTCCATCTGTTCCTGCGTGACGTTGTAAACGAGCAATTCCCTCCCGTGGATTCGTTTCTCGATTCCCGGGATGAGCAGCACGCCCTGTTGCGCTGCGAACTGATGGAGCCCATCCACATCGATGACCTTCCCGTGGAGCGTGATCGCGATGGCATCGAACTGGAGCGCGGCCGCGTGGCGGATGAGATCCCGGGCATCATAGTCGAGGACATCAAAAGGGTCCTCACTGGAATGGAGATGGAGATCGATCTTGAGCATCTGATGCGCCGATGGACTAGAGCAGAATCGCGGCCAATCAAGTTACGGTTCTGTCCCAATGCCTCTCGGATATTCCGCACAGCAGAGAGGCAGCCTGGAAATGTGGAGCCGACGAGTCGTCGGCTGGGAAGCTGGGCAAGGGGGAACCTCTCGTTGAGCATGGCAGGGCCATCCCGCCGCCTCCGCCCATCCTGCCAGGCCGACGACTCGTCGGCGCTACATTTGGCCGACGAGTCGTCGGCTCCACATTTTGTCGGCGCTACATTTGGCGGACGAGTCGTCGGCTCCACATTTCGTCGGCTCCACATTTCGTCGGCTCCACATTTCGTCGGCTCCGCATTTTGTCGGCTCCACATTTTGTCGGCTCCACATTTTGTCAGCTCCACATTTTGTCGGCTCCACATTTTGTCGGCTCCACATTTTGTCGGCTCCACATTTCCTCCGCGCGTCCGCCGCGATTTCCTGTGTTGTTTAGCGCCCGGATATTCGAATGGCATCGGGTTCATGCCGAGCGGAACCGGGTGCCCGATTCTCCAGCATGGCGCGACGTTGCTCCGGGCTCATCCTGCGCATCCCATCGATCGTTCGGAAGAATGACGCAAAGTCGCCCTCGCAGTTCCTCAGCAATCGCTCGAAGCCCGGCACCAAATCGTAGTAGGTGGCCACGGTATTCAGACGGGCATTGTTCCACGGCTTGTAGAAATTCCGATCGTAATGTGAGCCTGTCCTCCAGCGCTGGCGGATGCGGGAGTGTTCCCTGCGCATGCCGTCGAAGATCGCGGCCTTTCTCCGGCGCAGATCGTCGGGCTGACGTGGGGCGCCGCGGTACAGGCGATCGAGCCTCTCCCTGGTCCGCAGCAGGAGCCGGATAATCTCGCGATCCTTGGCCATGGCACCTTCGTATTCATCGAGACCGCGGAAGTCCTTGCTGGATTCGAGCCACAGTCGCACACCGGCCTCGGACACGGCGGTTGCCAGAGCCTCGTTAAAGTCCGTGTCTCCCGGGAAAAAGATCTTCGCATGCACCAGTTCATGCAGCAGCAACTCCGCAAACTCGGTATCGCACAAACGGAGAAAGGTATTGAGCACGGGATCACGAAACCAGCCGAGGGTCGAGTAAGCATCCACTCCGCCGACGAACACATCGAACCCTCGTGCTTTGAAATCACTCGCCTCCGCCCGCGCCGCCGCCTCGGAAAAGAACCCGCGATACTTCAGCCGCCCCACCACGGGGTAAGGCCACGTCTCGCCTTCGACCGAAAACTCCGGCGCCGCGAAGACGACCCATGACACGTGCCGCCGGCCAAGGTCCGTATAGCGATCATACATCCGTCCAGCGGGCAGCCCGAGCCGGTCCGCCGCGAATCGCCGGACATCCGCCGCCAGCGCGAGCTTTCGCTTCACTTTGCCCTCCACCTTCGGGTCCTGCATCACCCGCTCCACGGGCCGCGCGCGACTCAGAATCTGCATCTGTCCGCTCACGGCTTGCGAGTAAAACCGGGCCGTGCCGCATCCACTGATCGCGAGGCACGACAGAACCTGAAACAGACATCGCCAGCGGACATTCATCACACCCGATAAACACCCCGCCAGACCGCCGAGGCAAATGGTCGTTTGCCTTTTCAACTAGCCCGCATTTCTCACACTCCGCCGGCAAGCCGCGATTGTAGCGTAGCTCTCCCGAGCTGCGCCGTGCCGGCGCTCACCGCGGCGCAGCTCTGGAGAGCTACGCTACGTGAACGCTGCCCGCTTCGCAGGCGGGCAGTGCAGGCGGCCAGCACCCTGTCGCATCCCATGTCATGGGAGTAAGAAATGCAGGCTCATCGGACGGAGAACCGCGCTGGCTTCCGCCGCCATGCCGATGGCCTCAGATCGGCAGCATGAGTTGGGGAGAATCGGGCGGCACCAGCGTGGACACTCCGATGCCGATCAATCGCAGAGGGCTGTTCACCAGGCGGTGCCGGGCGAGGAGGAAACACGCGAGACGATAGATGTCACTCGCGGCAGTCAGCGGCTCCTCGACACGAAGCTGGCGCGTGAGCGTCGAGAAATCGCTGTAGCGAACCTTCACCTGGACGGTGAGCGCGCCGACGCCGTTTTGCCCGAGAGTCTGCGCGACATCAGCAGCGAGTTCCTTCAATGCAGCGCGCAGGGTCGGGCGATCCTCGGTGTCTTCGAGAAATGTATTCTCCGCACTGATGCTCTTGCGTTCCTCCGCAGGATCCACGGCCCGATCATCCTTCCCGAACGCCCTGGCCACGAGCCTCCCGGCAAAGGATCCGACGAGACCATGCAGCTCCAGCTTCGTATCCTGCAGATCGCCGATCGTCACAATCCCCTTCCCTTCCAAGGCCTCCGCCGTCACCGGGCCCACGCCGTGAATCGCGCGGACCGGGAGCGGCCGGAGAAACTCCACCTTTCCGCGCTCAGGAATCAGCGTAAGCCCGTCAGGCTTTCGGAAATCACTGCCGAGCTTTGCCAGAAACTTGTTCGAGCCGATGCCGAGACTCGCCGTCAGCTTTCGCTCCTCGGCAATGCGCCGCTTGATCTCCCTCCCCATCGGCACCGCGGCTTGCAGCGCGGCATCCGCGTCCATCGCTGCATCGACCGACGCGCTGAAGTCCAGATATGCCTCGTCCACCGACACCTTCTCCACACACGGGCTGAAGCCGTCGAGAATCTCCATGATCCGCGCGGACTCCGCCCGATACACCTCCATCCGCGGACGCACAAAAATCCCCTGCGGACACAGCTTCGCCGCGGTGCGTGAAGGCATGGCCGAGCGGACCTTGAATTTCCGCGCCTCATAGCTCGCCGCGCACACCACGCCACGCTGATCGGGCGGCGATCCCACGATCACCGGCCTGCCGCGATACGCCGCATTATCCCGCTGCTCGATGGAGGCGAAAAATGCGTCCATATCGACGTGAAAGATTACCCGCGGCATGTGTCTTCTTCGTTCGGAGATGCCCGCAGTTCCATCCGACAATGTGCCGTTCCTCTGTGCGGAAACATCCCCTATTTCCCGCCCGTCACCGTGTAGCCGGCGCCGCGCAATTCCTCCGCGAGATCCATCTCCATCTGCACGGCGGCGTCGAACGGCATCGGATTCAGGTGCTCATACAGTTCGGGCATCAGGCCGATTCCATATTTCCTCACCGTCCACGCGGACTTGTAGCCGTGCTTGTGATTCTCGAAGCGATGCGCCACCGGCAACCCCGTCATGCCGACATAGACGCACGGCTTCGCCGCATCTCGCTTCGGATTCTGGCGCAACACCGACGGATGCTCCGCCACCGCGGGGTCGAGGAGGATCACGTAAACGTTGTGATGGAATTCAGTGGAGGCCACGGCAGTCGGCAGCGCGATCTCTATTGCCAATTGCGGCGCGGCAGGAAAGCCGGCAGTTCCGCCATCACCGGCAAATGCTTGGCGTAGCCCCGCCCGCCAGCAACGCACCACCAGCGTAGTCGGTGAGCATTCGGTCAGCCATGGAGTACGAATCCCCACAGTCGAGCCAGTGTCGCCCTCACCCGCCGGGCCGGCCTGGATCTTCGCGTCGCCATGCGACTCCTCGTTCCGGGTGCTTGAAACCATTTTTCGCACACAGCGAAAAAAAAATTTACATCCAAATCCGCCGCTCAACTCGATCAACCGACAAACCGACCACCAAACCCAACCATGAAAACACGCCTCAGCGCCCTCGCGGCACTCCTCACCATCACCCTCCACACCCACGGTGCGGTCCTTGCACCGGGGACGCTCGCCGACTACCTCGCCCTCGGTCCCGGCGGCGGGACCATCGGCACCACCACCTTTTCCAGCTTCCTGTTGCAGCCGCTGCAAACCGGCGCGACCGCGATTGCGCCCGCGGACATTCTGGTCACGCCCATCAATCTCGCGGGCTCTCCCACCCTGCAGTTTGGCTTCACGCAAGCGGCAGCCGCGGGCGGCCTGTTCGAGATGCACATCTCCTATCAAGTCTCGGCCCTGGCGCTCCTCGGGGCGAGCGTCGCGCTCGGCAATGTCACGGCGCTCGGCGACGCCGCCGTCACTGCGGTGCTCGCGCTCACCGGTCCCTCGCCGGTCCCGCCGTCCTTGATCGCCCTGGAGACTTCGTTCATCTCCATTCCGTCGGATGCCACCGCATTCGCCTCCGCAGCCGCGCTCAATGTGGATTTCGGTGTCGTCATCGATGGCGGTCTGGCCGGCAGTGCTTCCCTCGGCCTTGTGACCAACCAATTCACCGTCCCCTTCACGGCCTCCGTGCCGGACAGCGGAACCTCGCTGCTGTTGCTCGCGAGCGGCCTCTGCGCGCTCGGCATCATGCGCCATCTGCTCCCGGTCGCCAGCCGGGTCTGAACTTCACCCACTTCATCTCAACTCAGCGGCAACCCCAACCCACACCAAGACCATGCGAATGAACCCCAAATTTGCCGCCTTCACAGCGGCCAGTATCATCGCCGCGGTGCATACCAGCACCGCCGCGAACCATCGCGAGGCGCCCATCACGGCGCTCGATCACAAAGCCGACATCACCGACATCTACGCCTTCCGCAGTTACGACGGCGGAGCCACGCCGCGCGTCACGCTCATCCTCGGCGTCGATCCCCTGCTCGAGCCCGCGAATGGCCCGACGTGCTTCCCCTTCGACCCGGAGATCCTCTACGAGATCAAAGTGGACAACAACAACGACGCCGTCGCCGATGTCACCTTCCAGTTCCGCTTCACCACCGAGCAGCGGCTGCCGGGCGTCTTCCAGTCCTACGTCGGTGCCGGCACGGGCATCAATGCCCCGGCAAATTCCCCCGCGCCAGTCGCGCCGGGCACACCCATCATCCCGCCGCGCATCACCACTTTCAACGACGCCGGCCTCGGCCTGCGCCAGAGCTATTCGGTCACGATGGTGAAGGGCGCAGTCAGCACACCCATCACCGGCGCCGGCCCGTTTTACGCCGTGCCGAATAATGTCGGGCCGCGCACCATGGACTACGCCGCGCTCTTCGCCGCCGGCACCTACACCACCACGACGCCCAATGTGAAAGTCTTCGCCGGGACCACCGACGACGCCTTCTGGATCGATCTCGGCGGTGCGTTCGACACGCTGAATACGCACATCTCGCCGGTGCTCACCCCCGCGCAGGATGCGGCGTTGACCAATGCCGCCACCGACACCGTGTCGGGCTACGGGGTGAACTCCATCGCCATCGAAGTCCCCGTCGCACTGCTCACCAAGACCGGCAACGTCGAGCCTGCAAATTCCACCGCGGCGACCATCGGCGTGTGGTGTACGACTTCGCGTCCGCGCGTGACGGTGCGCCAGTCGCCACTCCCGCAGCAGAGTTCCGGCGCGTGGCGGCAGGTGCAGCGCATGGGCAATCCGCTCATCAATGAACTGCTCGTCGGCCAGGGCTCGAAGGATCGCTTCAGCATGGACGAGCCGAAGAACGACGCGCAGTTTGCCGGCTTCTTCCTCGACCCCCTGCTCGCCCGCGTGCTGAACGCCGCGACCGGCGGAGCCGTCTCGATTCCCGCACCGAACCGCACCGACCTGCTCCCGCTCGTCACCTACGCGCCGCCCATCGCCGCGCCCGGCACGCCCGCGGGTCCGGTCGCCGACCTGTTGCGGCTGAACACCGGCGTTCCGCCCACGCCCGTCGCCAGTTCCAGCCGGCTCGGCCTGCTTGGCGGCGACGCCGCCGGCTACCCGAATGGACGCCGCCTCTATGATGACGTGACCGACATCTCACTCCGCGTCGTGGCCGGCGTGCTGAATCCCGCCTTCAACATTTCCCCGAACAACCGCCTCGGCGACGGCGTGAATGTGAACGACACCGCTTATCGCACCACCTTCCCGTATCTCGGCAACTGCCCGAGCGGCCGCGACCGCCGCCATCTCGACCCAGGTGAGCCCGGCGGCGGCCCGCTGTGATCGCCCGCGCTCTCGCGCTCCTGCAAATCCTGCTTCTCCTCCACCCTGGTGTCGCGCGGTCCGCCGACGCACCGGCGGTGGAGGAGAAAGCTGATGCCGGACGCACAGCAAAGTCTCCGGCGGAAAGAAAGATCGCCATCGCCCGCGCGGACATCGCGCGGCTGCCGCAGAATCCCGACCCGCACAACGCCCTCGCCCTTGCCCTCGTCGCCCGCGCAAGGGAGACGGCGGACGCGAAATTCTACGCCGAGGCCGGCGCGGCGCTGAAGGAATCCCACCGCCTCGCGCCGGACAATCTCGCGGCACGCAGGATCGACATCATGGTGCAACTGGGCCGTCACCTGTTCCCTGCGGCGCTCGCGGATGCGCGGGAACTCAACAAGCTCCGGCCCGATGATGTGCTCGTCTATTCGCTGCTCGCCGATGCCTGCGTCGAAATGGGCGACTACGACGAGGCCGAGAATGCCGCGCAATGGGCGCTCGACATGCGACCCGGCGAGGTCTGCGGACTCATGGCCGCCTCCCGCGTCCGCGAAATCTACGGCGACCTCCAGGGTGCCATCGATCTCGTGCAATCTGCCTCCCTGCGCATCCCGCCGGAGGAAACCGGCGACCGTGCGGAGCTGCTCATCCGCTTTGCACATCTCCAGATCCTCAACGGCCAGCCCGCCCGCGCCGAAGCCGCGCTCGACGAAGCGCTGAAGCTCTGCCCCTCCCACCCGGCGGCACTCGCGCAGATGGTGAAAGTGCGCACCGCGCAGAAACGGCCCGCCGATGCCGTCGCAGTCGCAGGCGAACTCTGCCGCGTCGCGCCGACAGTCCCGCATCATTTCATCCTCGGTGAAGCGCTGCTGCGCACCGGGGAAAAGGCAGCAGCACTCCAGACGTTCATGCGAGCCCCCTGGACCTTTGTCGAATGCTCACCCTTTATCGACGACACGTATCGCGAAGCCGTTTTCTATTACACCGATCACGTACCGCAGCCCGCCGCGGCGCTGCGCATCGCCGACAGGCAGATCGACCGCAGACACGACGCGCACACGCGCCACGCCCGCGCGTGGGCACTGTACGCGAACGAGAAATACGAGGAGGCCGCCGCCGAGATGGACAAGGCCCTCGCGCCGGGAATTCGCGAGCCCGCGATGCTCTACCACGCCGGCATGATTGCCGCGAAACTCGGCCGCATGGAGCAGGCCGATCGCTACCTTCACGCCGCGATCGCGACAGCACCGGAGTCCGAAGTCTCCGCGCTCGTCCGCGCAGCGATCACGCTGGGCGACGCGACGAAAAAGAAGTAGCACGGCTCCCTATGCGTTCCGCCAGAAAGAAGACCCTGCTGGCGATCATCGGCCTCACCGGCGCTGCCGCCGTAATGTTCTGGATGGATCTGCCGCCGGTCGGCCTCCAGCCAGCGCGGCCATCCACGAAGCGCCAGCCGACGCCCGGTCCGCTCGATATCCTTTCGATCCCGCACAGCGGCGACACCCCGCTCGATGTCGAGATTCGCACCCTGCAAAAAGCCGTATCGGGCGCCAGCGGCAGAACGAAGACCGACTCGCTCACCCGGCTCGGCTGGGCGTTTGTCACCAAGGCACGCCTCACGTACGACGCCGGGTTCTACACACTTGCCAGGCAGGCTGCGCTATCGGTCGAGCAGCTCGCACCGAACAATGCGGACGCGCGTCTCCTGCGCGGGCACGTCCTCCACTCGCAGCACCGCTTCGCCGAGGCGGAGGTTCTCGCGCGTTCCCTCGTGAGCAGCCGCGTGAATCCGCAGGATCACGCGCTGCTTAGCGACGCGCTCATGGAGCTGGGTCGGATCGACGAAGCCGTGGGTGCCTGCCAGAAGATGGCTGACCTCCAGCCTTCGCTTCCGAGCTACCTGCGCATCGCGCATCTCCGCTGGCTCGAGGGAGATCTCGCTGGCGCGACCGAGATCGCCCGCAAGGCCGCGGAAATGGGCAGCTCGCGCGATGCCGAGCCCGCGGCGTGGGCGGACTCGGCGCTCGCCGGCTACGAGTTTCAGGCCGGCGACGTCCAGGCTTCCATTCGCACCGCCGATGCCGCCCTCGCACTCGTGCCTGACTACGCTCCCGCCCTGCTCATCCGCGGTCGGGCGCTGCTCGCGCTGGACCGCATCGCCGACGCCCTCGAATCGCTGCGCACCGCGGCCAGGAAGAACCCCGCCCTGGATTACCAATGGACACTCGCCGATGCCCTGCGCGTCAACGGTCGCGCGGAAGACGCGGCGAAGATCGAGAACGCGATGAAACTCCACGGCGCAAGCGAAGACGCGCGCACGCTGGCCGTCTTCCTCGCGACGCGCGGCGAGCAATGTCCCATGGCGCTCGAACTCGCCAAGGCCGAACTGGCCGTCCGCAAAGATGTCTTCACCTACGACGCGATCGCCTGGTCCGCGCTCGCCAATGGCGACCTCGACACTGCGCGCACAAACATGACGAAGGCCCTTTCCGCTGGCACGCAGGACGCCCGCCTTTTCCTCCACGCCGCTGCCATCGCCGTGCGCGACGGCCGGGCGGAGGAAGGCGCGCGCTTTGCCTCCCAGGCCCGCGCCTTCGAGCACACGCTGCTGCCAGGCGAGCGCGAGTTGCTGAAGAAGATTGCCACGCAGTAACGCGCCCGCGCTCCGACTCCCTTTCGCAAAGTGCTCCGTCCGCCGCCTTCCACACTCACCTGGTGCCGGCTGTTGCTCGCCGCATTCCTCGCCCTCGGCAGCCGGGCGCTGGCTCACAATCCCGGGCTGAGTTCGGCAAACCTGGTTGTGCAGGAGCAGGCCATCGACGCCCTCCTCGTCTTCAACGCCAAGGAAATCGAGGCGCTCGTCGCGCGCAACCCCGCGGGCAAGGGCACGCTCGAATCTCTGGCGCGACACGCCCTGGCGCTCACGATGGACGGACAGCCGCTCATTCCCGAAGCCGTGGAGGCGCGCCCGGATCAGGCGGACAATGTCGAATTCCATCTCCGCTTCCCCCGCGCCCCCGGCGCGCAACTCGGGATCACCGCAACGCTGCTCGATGATCTGCCTTCCGGCCACCGGCAGATCCTTGAAGTCCACGATGCCGGCGATGCGCTGCTCGCCAGGGATCTGCTCAGCCACGAACGGACCGGCGCCACAATCACGCTGACCGCGCCCCCGCAGGCGCGGCACACCTTCGTGGATTTCCTGAAGCTCGGCATCGAACACATCCTCACCGGCTACGATCATCTGCTCTTCCTCTGCGGCCTCCTGCTCGTGTGCGATCGATTCGGGACCGCGGTGAAGATCGTCAGTTGCTTCACCGTCGCGCATTCGATCACCCTCGCTGCGGCGACATTCGATCTCATCACCCTGTCCCCCCGAATCGTCGAACCCGCGATTGCCGCATCGATCATCTATGTCGGCATCGAGAATCTGCTGCGTCGCGGCGAAATGCGATGGCGTGGTCTGCTGGCCTTTGTCTTCGGGCTGGTGCATGGGCTCGGCTTCGCCGGCGCATTGCGCGAAGTGGGCATCGGTGCCGGCGGCCGTGGCGTGGCGGTACCGCTGGCGGCGTTCAATCTCGGCGTGGAAACCGGCCAGCTCGCCATCGCCGCTGTGCTCCTGCCAGTGATCTGGCGGCTCCGTCGTTACCCGGCATTTCCACGGCTAGGAGTTCCAGCGTGCTCGCTCATGATCGCACTCGCCGGCGCCATCTGGTTTCTTCAACGCACCGTGTTAGCCAGTTGAGCAATTTTCGCGTTGCCAGAATTTGGAAAGAAGCTGCTCCCCGAATCGGAAGGATTCGACGCCACCAACCGCAAACTCACCTTCTACTCCGCCGCCGACGACGACGCCAAGCCCGCCGAAGTGCCCCTCATCGCGAGGCTTGGAATGGAACGCCAGCAGGGCGTCTTCAAGCGCCACTCCTTCGCCCGGACGCTGCACGTCAACGACCGGAGCACACACGCCCTCATTCAGCGCGCGCCACGGCTGTCGTATCCGCCGTCACGGTGATCGCGATGGGCTGGCGCTGCGTCGGCGCGTCGTGGCGCACGCCGTTCACGATCCAGCCCGTGAAGCGATAGCCCGAATCCGGATCGGGTTCAGTCGTCAGGTTCACCGTGCTGCCCTTGGTCAGCACCCGCGTCTGCGCCAGCACCCCGCCGGGCGTGCTCGATTCCGTGAGCACAGCCAGGTTCGCGGTATTGATGACCACGGTGAAGGTCGCCGAGCGCCGCCGACTAATGCCGCCATAAGGCCAGGTCGGATCGCCCACGCCCACATCCACATTGAACGCCACGCCCCTGCGGCGGCTCACACCGCCCTGTTCGAGTGTTTCCACCACATTCGGGCGGGTGCCGTTCGCATATTCCACCGCGTTGGTGAACGGATCGTCATTCGCGCCCTGCGCGAGATTTCCGAAGAAGCGCAGTTCCCACCAGTCCGGCAGACCGTCCCCGTCGCTGTCCTGCGTCGTCGGCACATAATGGGCGACCGCCTCCGTCGCTCCCGTGATGACAAATGTCGCGGGATTCGTCCCATAGCCCGTCGGGTCCGCCATGCGGACGCCGCTCACCGTCCAGTAGGTGAAGCGATAGTTCTGGTAAGGGTCCGGTGCCGCAATGGTGGAGACCGTCGCACCGAGTAGCGGATAGGTCGTCTGACTGACGATGCTCACCGGGTCCGAAATCTGGCTGAACTCGGCATGAGGCTGCACGAGTTCCACGAGGACGGAGACACCGCCGGCATTGTCCGAATAAACGCTGTCCGCGACATACAATTGGACGCCCTGACCAAATGGAATATCGACTTTCACAGACTTGTTGGTGGTGGCCAGCCACGCATTCTGAGGCGTGTCGGAAAAGGTGAATTGTCCGCCGCCGGTACTCGTAACCGGCCCGCCCGGCACTTGCGCGAAACCAATGCCGTAGGGAGTGCTCCAATAAGGACCGGACCCATAGGGATTCCACGCGGTGTAAGTAGCCCGGACGTCAATGAGCGGGGTGATCAGTGTAAAACGGTAGAGTCCGCCGGGGAGCGTGACGGTGGTAATCGTGGGCGTGCTGCCATTTACCCCCTGCGCCGTGAGATTATAGACGCCGACCTCCTGTCCTGCCGCGGGCTTCGTAAAGATGGCGACGAATGCCATGAAGACGACCAGTAACAGGCACCGCTGGATTCCGAGGCCCATGAGTCCGAGACCACCGCTTGCAGACGGCTGCAAACGCAAAGAGGGGCGCAGACCCAAGGAGGGGCGGTATGATACCGCCCTCTGGCAGCGGTCGCTCCGCGCCGCTGCCAGCCCGGGCCTGAAGCGGCAGCGGCGCAAAGTAGTCCAGGGCTCCAGCCCGGACACGGCGCCTTGCGGGCTGAAGCCCTGGACTACTTTGCGCTCCCGCCGCGGCACCGCACTCTCTCGCTTCTGAGAGCCAGGAGTGTGAGAAGTGCAGATTAGCTCTGCTGCCACCGTGCAGGCTCGATGCGGCGCGGAGCGTCCGCATCGAGAGGGCGGTATCATACCGCCCCTCCTTGGGCGCACCGTTGCGCCTGCCCGCATCGGAAATGAACCACGCCCGCTCACCAAATGGCAGTGGCTTCTTCCTCTCATGATTCGTGACCCGTTCATTGAGTGGCGCGAAAAGGGTTCCGGCTTACGGCAGCTTCACGACGGAATTCGCGGTCATGGAACTGAATCCATAGTTCCCGCCCTGCGCCTGCGTAATCTCGGCGGCGGTGATCGCCCGCTCGTTCATTTGCCCATACAGATATGCTGCCGGCCATCACAATTTGTGAAAGGCTGCGTCATCACTTTTCACGAAAAATGACGACGGGCAGTATAGCTGCGACCCGAGGCTGTGGTCGCCGCGCCGCTCGCGAGCGCCACAACGAGATACGGGGCCGTGGTTCCGTTCACGGTTCCATTGGTGAGCGTGATGCCCGCCTGATGCGTGGCGAGCAGCCAGAACCACACATTCAGCAGTACGCCGTCCGCAACCGGGTCGGCGCTCACCTGGATCGCCGGGTTCCCGCCCGAGGCTGGCACCGTGATCCAGTGGAAGCCCAGCAGGCTCCGGCTGTCCTTGGCCAATGCCTCCACCTGCACTTGGGCGAAATCCACCGTCCAATCTGCCGCCATGTTCCAGGTGAGATGATGCGGCACGCCCGTCGTCTGGTTCGCGCCCACATTCGCCCCGGTGCCTTCCGTGAAAGTGCTCATCACCACCGCATCGGCCAGCGTCGTGCCGCCGTTCTTGAAGGCCAGCACCGCCGTCGTCACCGTCGTGCTGTCCGCATCCGTCATCTGGCAATCAATATCCATCCACGAAGTTCCCGCCCGCCGCGCCGCCGCGAGCACGATGGGCTGCGGGATGGCAGGCGGAAGGAGGGAGTTTTGGACGCTGGAATACTCCCGTTCGAAGGCGAGAATTTTCGTGTTTTGAATAACATAGATGTCGCCTCGGGCGCTCGTAGCCAAGAGGCCCGGTGGGATAATGGGAGAAAAGCCATCCGATTGGGTGGCCGCAAAAACGATTGAAAGGTCAGGGGTGTGCCGCCGATCCGATGTATTGTCACAATGGAGGAATAACGCGATGAAGAGGTTTTAAGGGAGAATACCATTGGTAAACACCTTCGGAAAAGCGTCTCTACATCCAGTCGACCGCACACCCAAGGTCAGAGTCCGGGACAAAGGTTGCCCCTACGTTGCCGGCCCCGCCACTCATGATTAAAAATAGTCCGTCCGGTAACGTGCCCAATATGTTAGGATTTTTAAGTGTGCCCACACTTGTCGATTGCCCAAATGTTCCTCCTCGGACGTAAGTTCCAATGGCCGTAAATACGTTTGTGTTTGGGTAATCGTACAAGTCGTCAACTGCCACAGCCAATGTGCCGTTGGGATTTGCCGCAATCGAGACCGGCTGACCACTGTGAAACTGACTTGGGAGACTGCCGATTTCGCCCCACTTCCGAAGAAAATTGCCTTGTGCATTGAACACCTGAACTCGGGTGTTGCCAGGATCGCACACATACACCTCATTGCTCTTGTCCACGGCGATCATCGTCGAATAGCCAAAGGGGTGTGCCGTCGACTGGATGTAGAGACGCTTTTCCGAAGGTGTTTACCAATGGTATTCTCCCTTGAAACCTCTTCGTCGCGTTATTCCTCCAGTGTGACAATACATCCGATCGGCGGCACACCCGTCCACGCACGTCTTCCGCCGGTTCTGGGTCAGTTCCTCTCGGTCTCCGCTGATCCGCTGCGGATTCTTGTTCGTCTTCGCCTGGAAAATTGAGGCTGGCGAGGAATCCCCGTTCGGACTCCGCGGATATTCGCTGACCGGCGGCGGCATTTTGGTCGTCGGACTTTGCTCCACGCAGACCTGCGGTGTGTGTACGATGGCCGGCGGTGGGAGAACGATGATCGGCGGTCCGTATACGATGACCTTCGCCGGGAAAACGGTCATCTTCTTTCAGAAACAGGCCAAATTGCGCGACGGCTGGATGGCACGCTGGGTGCTTCCAAACTCGGGTATGCATACTCGATTAATGATCGCGATAAGCTGCGCTTGGAATGCTAGCGTTGGCTTTCACAAGAACCTGAACCTGCGCGCGGACGGATGACACACGGACCACTCTAAGAAACTCATTATGGATACAAAACAATCGAACAAGCTGGATATGTATATCGCGGTGCGCGATGTGTGCGACAAGGATGTCAATCTGCCATTCTGACAGGGGCTGAAGGCATTTGCGGATGTGGTGCAGGATATCCGCGGACGCGTCGCGATGCTGGGGGCGCTCACGGAACAGCAGGGCTCGGCCCGCGCAGGTGCGGCTGATTCGAAGCGGCTGGTGACCAATCTGCTGCTGGATACGACGATGGAAGTGGCGGGTGCGCTGGCTTCGTACGCGGCGAAAAAGGAGGACACAGAACTGGAGGCAAAGGTGAGTTTCAGCCGGTCCGACATGGCGACGCTGCCGGACAATGAGATCGATGACAAGGCCGAGGCGGTGCAGGCTCTGGCGACGGAGTTGCTGACGACGCCGAACAGCGGAATCGGCGATTTCGGGATCGATCAGACGAAGCTGGATTCGCTGGCGGGAAGGATTGCCGCGTATTCCAAGTCGGTGGGTCTGCCGCGCGCGGCGACGGTGAACCGGTCCACGATTACGGGCGCGATCAAACGGCAGTTCGACAGGATCGATGATTTGCTCACGCGGGTGCTCGACCGGCTGGTGGTGCAGTTCAAGACAAAGGCACCGGATTTTTTTGCCGATTATCAGAAGGCCCGCGTGATCGTGGATCGCGGCGGTGGCCGCAGCAGCACCCCAGCGAGCCCGACGCAGCCGCAGAAGGCGACGGTGCCGGCGGCATAGGCGCAGGCTGGCTGCGAACGATTTATTCCAAGACCGAGAGAAGGCGAGGGCGCGGGCGCGCTGGCTGCTTCTCGATCCCCCCGCCCAATGAAAAAGTATGATGCTCCCCATTCCCACCGCGACGGCAAGCAGGACCAGACTGCGAACGTCCGCGCCAGCACTGCCGCGACGCTGAATGCGATTCTAAGGAACGCCTACCGCCGGCACTCCCGCGGCAGGCTCGCCCGCGCCGCGATGACGGCCTGTCTCGGCCGATAGCCCGCCTGCCCTGTATTCAGGGTCTGCACTTCCCTTCACCGCCCAAACCGCTACAGGACTGCCGCCATGAAACTAGGCTTCATCGGCTGCGGCAAAATGGCCGCGGCTCTCATCAAAGGCGTTCTCAAGTCCGGCCTGTGCAAACCGGCGGACATCACGGCGAGCGACGCGCACGCGCCGACAGCGGACAAACTCCACCAGGAAACCGGCGTGACGCTGGCGGCCGGCAATGTGGAAGTCGTCGCTGCGAGCGACGTCATCGTGATCGCCGTCAAACCCGGCGACGCCATCGCCGCGATCCAGAGCCTCGTGATGCAGCAGGTGGAATCGACGATGAGCTGGGCATGGAAAGGTGGCGGCGACAAATCCGGGAAACTCCTGATCTCGATCGTCGCCGGTCTCTCCATCGCCAGCATCGAGCAGGTCGCGGGAGAAAAATTCCGGATCATTCGTGTGATGCCGAATACCCCGGCGCTCGTTCTGGAAGGTGCTTCCGCGTTTGCGCTCGGCGCGGGTGCGACCGATTCGGACTCGGAAATTGCGCAGCGACTTTTCGGCAGCGTGGGCATCGCCGTGCGGGTGAAGGAGGAATTGATCGATGCCGTCACCGGACTGAGCGGGAGCGGGCCTGCTTACATCTACACAGTCATCGAGGCGCTGGCCGACGGGGGCGTACTCATGGGACTGCCGCGCGATCTCGCCCTCCAGCTTGCGGCAAAAACGGTCGCGGGTGCCGCGGAGATGGTGCTGCAAAACGCCCTGCACCCCGCCGTATTGCGGGACCAGGTGGCGAGCCCCGGCGGCACGACGATCGCAGGCATCGAGGCACTCGAAGCCGGCGGGATGCGGGCCTCACTCATCGCCGCCGTGCGCGCGGCGACCGAGCGCGCCAGGCAACTGGGGACAGGAAAATGAAACGGTCCATCGCCGTCGCTGCCGCTTTCATTCCCGCATTCTGCGCCCTGTGCGGTGCGGCGCCGAAGCCGGCTCCCGTTCCGGCCAAGCCCGCCGCCAGCGTTCCTCCGAGGAAGACCGCGGAACAGCAGACGGCGCAGCAATTGCACGATGGTGCACTGAAGGATTTCACCCGCGGCGATCTCGAAGCTGCCAGGGCGGGCTTCGAGAAAGTGCTCGCACTTGCGCCGGAGAATCCGCCGGCGCTCATCAATCTCGCGCTGATTGCACAGCGGCAGCGGCGGCATTCCGATGCCGAGCAGCTCCTCCGTCGCGTGCTGAGCCGGGACTTTGAGAATGGAGCCGCGTGGCTGCTGCTGGGAATCGACGCCTACGAGCAGAACAAACTGGAAGCCGCCACTGCACACCTCGCGCAGGCGGTGCTGTATGCGCCGAAGGACGCGCGCGCGCGCCAGTATCTCGGCGTCACTTTTGGAAAGCGGCACTGGTACAGTGCGGGCGAGGATGAATTGCGCAGCGCGGTCGAACTCAATCCGAAGTCCGCGGATGCCCACTACAATCTCGCGGCGCTCTACATGGAGCGGGTGCCGCCTGCCGTGGAACTGGCCCGGCGGCACTACACCCGGGCGATCGAACTCGGGGCCGCCGCGGATGAGAAACTTGCTGAGCGAATCGGAAAGTGAACCCGCCCGCCGCTCTTCACACTCCGGCGCGCCTTGCGCCGCCCGTTTCCCGCATTACGGTCCGCGCACCAATTTCCATGCGACGTTTCATCACGCTTCTATTCTCGCTCGTCATCGCGGCAATCCCGGCTTCCGCCGCGTCGAAGCCCGCCAAGAAGCCATCCACCTCGCCCAAGCCATCGCGGACCACGACCCCTTCCCGCCCGGAGTCACCCGGCGTCGCACGCCCTTTTGCATTCGACAATAACGATCCGAGCGTGTTCCCCGAGGTCGCCGCGGATTCGGTCATCCTCTGCGATGCCTCGACCGGCCGGGTGCTTTACGAGAAGAACGCCGATCAGCTCCGGGCCGTGGCCAGCACGCAGAAGCTGCTCACCGCCCTCGTCATCGCGGAGAGTGGTGATCTGAATTCCAACGTCCGGTGTGAACTCGGGGACACGCAGTGCGAACCGACGAAGCTCGGGATGAAACCGGGCGAAGTGTACCGGCGTTACGACCTGCTGAAGATTCTGCTCATCAAGAGCATGAATGATGTCGCCCGCTGTCTCGCCCGCGACAATGCGGGGAGCATCGAAGGCTTTGCCGCGAAGATGAACGCCAAGGCGCGGGAGATCGGAATGCGCCGTTCCCATTTTGAAAATCCAAACGGCCTCACGGTCGCCAACCAGTGCTCGACCGCGCGCGACATGGCCCGGCTCGCGCTGTTTGCCTATCGCAATCGCGTCATCCGCGGAATCATCAACCAGAAGACACTCACGTGGCGCTCGCCGACCGGGAAGGCCACCGTCTATGAGAATACGAACAAGCTGATGAAGTATCTCGGTCTCTGCAACGGGATGAAGACCGGCTACACGGAAGCCGCCGGGCACTGTCTGGTATCGAGCGCGGCTGATGGCGGAAGGCACGTGGTCGCCGTGGTGCTCGGTGATCGCAAGCGGGACTCGATCTGGTTGGACAGCTATCGGCTGCTGAACTGGGGCCTGCTCCAGATTAAGAACGAGCCGTCCGGCGGCTCGAACTGATCGCGCATGGCGACCAGCATCGAGGCTGAGTTGGCGGACCTCCGCTCCCGCTCGCTGTTGCGGCGCCTGCGCACCTTCGACACTCCCCAGCAGCCCGAACTCGAGGAAGCGGGACGCCGGCTCATCAGCTTTGCATCGAACGACTATCTCGGTCTCGCCACCGAGCCGGCGCTGAAGGAAGCGGCAAAGGAAGCCATCGATCGCTACGGCGTCGGCAGTGGAGCGTCGCGACTTTTATCCGGCAGCCTGGCTCCGCACACGCGACTGGAGGAGACGCTCGCGAGATTCAAGGGCACGGAGGCGGCGCTGGCATTTTCGAGCGGCTATGCCACGGCGATCGGAACGCTCGGGGCGTTGTGCGGCGAGGGGGATGTGATCATTCTCGACAAGCTGTGCCATGCGTCGCTCATCGACGGCGCGCGCCTCAGCCGGGCGGTGGTCCGCGTCTTCCCGCACAATCATCCCGGCAAATTGGAAAGCCACCTCGCATGGGCCGCCCAGCGCCATCCGGACGCGAGAGTCGTCGTCGTCACCGAGGCGGTGTTCAGCATGGATGGTGATCGCGCACCACTCGCCGATCTCGTGACGCTTAAAAACCGCCACGGTGCGATGCTCCTCGTGGATGAAGCCCACGCGGTGGGTGTCCTCGGACGGAATGGCCGCGGCCTCGCCGACGCGCTGCGTCTGGAAGGCGAAGTGGACATCCAGATGGGCACTCTCAGCAAAGCGCTCGGCGTGTCCGGCGGATACATCGCGGGTTCGCGGCGACTCATCGAACTGCTCGTCAACCGCGCACGGAGCTTCGTCTATTCCACCGCACCCCCGCCTGCGAATGCGGCAACCGCGTGCGCAGCGATCGAGTTCATGATGAGCGACGAGGGCGAGCAGCGACGGGAACTGCTCTGGCGGAATCTCGCCGCCTTCGGCGAAGAAATGCCACAGTTGCTTTCCGCAGGCAGGGAAATCCAGAGCGCGATCATCCCGATCATTCTCGGCGAGGCAGGCCGCGCACTCGAAGCGGCGGAGCGGCTGATGGAACGAGGCTTCTACGTCCCGGCGATCCGCTATCCCACCGTCCCGCGCGATTCGGCGCGGCTGCGGGTGTCGCTTTCCGCCCGGCACACTCCGGAACAGATCCGGGCGCTCTGCGCTCTGCTGCGTCCCCTTTTGAAGCAGCCGTGACCCGTTGAAAATGCAGTCACTCCACCTACAGTGCGCGTAGCTTCTCTCACGCACCCGCTCCATGGCAGAATCCTCGCAAATCCCGGCATCTGATTCGTGCACCCGCCGCACGTGTCCCGATTGCGGGAAGGAGTTCGAGGTGTCGAACGCCTTGGGCTCCGTTTCAAATTGCTGCGATGCCTGCCATCTGAAGCGGATGGATTTCACGCTCACGAGCAATCCCGAGGTCGCCGCGCCGCCGGCTGCTCCGCCCCGGTGGCATCGTTCGCGCCGCGTGTGGATCGCAGCGGTGATCTGCATCGGCGTGATGACAGCGGGCGTCGTGTGGCGGAAGACGATTCATTCCCAATATCTCGCCTGGAGCCGGGAGCTTCACGCGCAGCGGGCGGTGGAGAGTTTTACGAAGGGAGACTACCCGCGCACGATCATCGACGGGCGCAGTGCGCTCGAACTGGATCCCTTCGATGTGGAAACGAACCGCATCATCGCCCGGGCGTGTGAGGCGATGGGTTCGCCCGACGTCGTGGCGTGGCGCGCGCGGCTGAATGTCATCAGGCCCGGCGATGTGGAAAATGCGCTCGCGTGGGCCAGGGCCGCGTTGAAGGCGGGCGATATCGAGGTGGCCAACGACGCCATCCTTGCGCTCAAGCCCGACGACCGCAACAGCCCGGATTACCACGACATCGTCGCCGAAATCGCCATGGCCAGGAGGGAACTCGACAAGGCGGAATCGCACTGGCTCCAGGCGACGAAACTTGCGCCCGGACGGGAAGACTGGCGTCTGAAACTCGCCGCCATCCAGATCAAGACCCGCTCATCCGACATCCGCAAGAACGCCGCGGAGACGCTCGCAACGCTGAGCGGAACGCCGGCGCACCAGGTCACCGCGCTGCGCCGCCTGATCGAAGACGCGATGAATCACCAGGAGTACGCGCGGGCGCGCGAACTGGCCGACCGCCTCGTCGCGAGCCCTGAGGCAAAGTTCATCGACAAGATCGGCCGCCTCGCCGTGCTCCGCGGTGCGGACGCCCCTGATTCGCCGTCCTATCTGGAAGAACTGAGGGACAGTTCGCTGACGGACGCCGAGCAAATGAACACGCTTCTGATCTGGATGAACCAGAACGGACTGCCGCTCCTCGTCTCCGACTGGGCGCCGAAGTTGCCGCCGGCGCTGGTGGCCAAGCCACCCGTCTGCATCGCGATAGCGGAGGCCCTTGTGAAAGGCCGCGAATGGGACAAGCTCCGGACCCTCGCCGGAACCGGGCCGTGGAAGGATTTCGAGCACCTGCGTCTCGCGTATCAGGCCCGGGTGCTCGAGAGCTCCGAAAACGTGATCGCCGCGAAAGCAACCTGGGAGCGGGCGCTCATCGAAACCGAGAACAAAGCCGGGCGACTCGCCGGACTCGCGCGACTGGCGCAGACGTGGCACTGGGACGAACGCGCGGAATTCGCGCTGCGCAAACTTTCCGCCGATGAGAACACTCCGCTTTGGGTCCTGGACGCACTTTGGACCATGTCGCGAAAAGGCGACAACGGCGAGGATCTGCACAAGATCAGCCGGCTGATCGTGAAGGCACGCCCGAAGAATCCTGTGGCGCGGAACAACTTCATCTGGCTCTCACTCCTCCGGCATAGTGACGAGGGAGCGATTCATCGTCTCGCCGAGGAACTTCACGAGGAGTACCCGGACGACATCACCATCGCCACGACCCACGCGCTGTCGATGTTCACGCAGGGAAAGGTGTTTGAAGCCATCAACCTCCTGGCGACCTTCCCGCCGGAGCGGCTGCGGGAGCCGGGAGTCGCGCATTTCTACGGCATCTTCCTCTACGCCGCGGGAAATACCGAGCAGGCCACCGAATACCTGGCGCTCACCGACGGGATTCCGCTGCTCCGGGAAGAGGAGGAACTCGTCTCCAGGATGAAGCGGGACTCGCGTCTGAACACGCTCGTTCCGTCACGGAAGGCAGCCACGAAGCCGCTGCCGAAATAGCGGGCGATCACTTTTCCTGCGGCGTCCGTGCAAATCGAAACCCCGCCAGCGCGGGAATGGAGTCGATGCCTTTCGAGAATGCAATCGCCTTGAACGCCCTTCCCATCATCTCCGGGTGCATCAGCGTCTGAAACGCGCGGCGCTCCGTGGAGTTCGCGCCATCGGCAAAGTGCAAGGCTCCCATGCCGACCATGAAGTGGTGTTGATCCGTGAATCCCGCCGTGCGGAATCCCGCGCTTGTCGCAGCGTCGATCAGGCTGTCGAACTCCACATGCGCGGTCAGGTCCAGTTCGCCGGGGCGCGCCAGCGGATCCGGCTCGCGCCGATGCGCGGCGTATGCCGAAAGCGTCCCGCTGCTCCGCCATGGCGCGCAGTATTCCTCGCGTGAAAAGCCGTAGTCGATCGCCAGCACAAAACCCCGCTGGATGCTCGCGGCAATCTCCGCCGTCCAGTTGCGCAACGACGGATTCACCTCCGTCACGTAGCCCGGCGGAAGCGGACCTGGCATGCGCCGGCAGGCATCGCCGAGTTCGCCTGAGGTCCGCGGTCCGTCGGTGAACGCGAAGGAATCACCGCTGAACCCGACCATCCGCTCCCGCCATTCGTCGCCAGTCCATGTGACCAGATGCACGGGAAAGGCATCCAGAAGCTCATTTGAAAAATGCACGCCCGCTTCGGTTCGCACCTCTGCGATCGTTCGCGCCCATTGCACCTTCTCACCGAAATTTCCAAGCCGCTCCCGCTGCCACGCCGCCAGCTTTTCAAATGGCTCCACGATCAGATAGCGCGCCGCCTCGAAACAATCCGGGAACATTCCCTGCAAACCGCCAAGCACATCCGCGGCGAGGTCACCCCGATGCGCCCCCTGCTCGACAATCGTGAAATTTCCTGGCGCACCCAGGATGCCCCACATCTCCGCGAGCTGCCTCGCCAGCAGACGGCCAAACAGCGGCCCCACGCTGACATTCGTAAAGAAGTCCCCTCCCCGTCCGATGCGCGCACGACCGGAGGCGTAGTAGCCGAATGCTTCGTGATACAGCGCGAGTTCCATGAAGCGCCGGAACGTCATCGGACCGCGCGCTGAGATCTCGGCCCTGATGACGGCAGCGAGCGTCTCAAGCATCAGCCGCCTTCAGATCGCTGCGCGCCCGCATTGTCCGCCGCTGCTGCCGCTCAGAGCTTCTCCTTTTTCTTCTCCCGCTTCGGCACTTCGCGGAAGGGCTTCTTCTCCTTGAAGAAAGCCAGCCTCTCGCGCATGCCCGCCACCTCATCGGGATGCGTCTTCTCCGCGAGCTTGACCGCCTCCTGCTGCCATTTCTCCGCTTCCTCCCACTCGCCCGCCTCGGCGTAAGACGCGGCCAGCGTATCCACCGTCGGCGCATGCTTGTAGTCGGTCTCGTGGCAGGCCTTCTTGGCAAACTCGACTGCCTTGCGTCCGTTGCGCACGGAATCCTTCGGGTTCGTCGCGAGCGTCCATGCGTAGTCATTCGCCGCGCCCGGGAAGTCCGGCGCACGCTGCATCACTTCCTCGAGATCCTGCAGGGCGGATTCGGGCTCCGCTTCCACGAGGTAAAGGTGCGCCCGGTAGAGGTAGGTCGCGGGGTTGTTCGGGTCGATGCTGATGGCTTCCTTGAAATCGCTCAGCGCCTTTTCCTTGTCGCCCTTCTCCGAATAGGCGGAGCCCCGGAGCTGCCAGCTCTGGACATTCTTCGGGTCCGCCGCCACCGCCGCGTCAAAGTCCTTCAGCGCGCCTTCGTCGTCTCCCTTCTGTGCGTGGCAGATTCCGCGGCTCGCGAGCAGCTCGGCGTTCTTCGGATTCTTCTTCAGTGCAAAATCGAGGTCCGCGATCGCCTTGTCGAAATCCTTCCGCGCCTGGTGAATCGCCGCGCGGAGCAAGCGTGGCCGCTCGTCATCGGGTGCAAGTTCGATCGCCCTGCTGTAGTCGGCGATGGCCTCATCGGGCTTGTTCCGCGCCGCGTAGGCCAGGCCGCGCAGCACGAATGCGGGCGTGAGCTTGGGGTTGGTCTCTATCGCCTCGGTGAGAAGCTTGGCCGCCTTGTCGTAATCCCGCTTCTCGAACGCCTCCTGGCTCTCCCGGAGGACATCCATGGGATCGCGCTTGATGACGGCGTGTGAGACGGTGAGCGATGCAAATGCGAGGGCTGCGAACAGGATGATGCGTATCATGACGCCGCCACCCTGCTCCATTTCTCCGCAATGCTCAAGCGGCGGCATTTGCGGCTTCACAATCTTTGAACGGACGGCAGTCCGGCAAAACACCGCAAGCTTCCCCTACGGCTTCTGGTAAAGGTAGATCGTGTCCACCGGCAGCCGCCGCCACAGGTCGTTCATGGGACCGCCAGATCCATGCCCGCCCCACACCAGCACCTCACTTCCCGTCCACACGGCGCTGTGCGCACATCGATGAGCGGGCGCGCGCTGAGTCGGGCTGACGAGCCAGCGGTCGTTGATCAGATCGTAGCGTCCGCCGCCATTCAGGAAGCCCTCCGCTCCGAATCCACCCCAGACCATCATCTCGGTTCCTGTCCACACTGCGGAGTGATACGTGCGACCGACAGGCGCGTCGATGGATGCCCCGGTCGTCCAACTGTCCGTGGACGGATTGTAGAGCCGCACATCGGTGAAACTGCTGCTCCCGTCCTGCCCGCCAAAGACGATCATCTTGCTGCCGGCCCACAACGCCGAGTGGCCCGACCGCCCGGCTGGCGCACCTGCCGAGGGCAGCATGCTCCACGTGTCCGTGGCGGGATTGTAGCGGGCTCCGTCGTCGAGCCAGTGCGGTGGAGCGGTGCCTCCCCAGACGATCATTTCGCTGCCGGTCCACACCGCAGTGTGAGCCCGCCGCGGGCTCGGCGCACCCGCGTTACTGAGCGGGCTCCACGTATCGGTTGCGCGATTGTAGCGCGCGCCGCTGTTCAATGACGAACCACTGGCGTCGATTCCACCCCAGACGATCAATTCGGTCCCGGTCCACACTGCGGAATGATCGGTGCGCCCCTCGGCTGCATTCACAGTGCTGCCTATGGTCCAACTGTCAGTCGTCCGGTTGTAGCGGGACACCTCTCGCGGAAGAACGCCGGAAGGGTCTCTGTCCTGCCCGCCCCAGATGAGCAATTCGCTGAACAGCGGCGCGGCATTGTTCGCGTTGAACCGTACATTATCGAGCAGCAGATCCAATTCGTAGGTGACCGCAGAGACGTCGCGGAAGGTCAGCGTGGTCAACCCGCTGTTGGCGACGAAAGAGTAGCTCTTCAGGACCCACTGCGGCGTGGAGCCGCCGGGGTGGGCCTTCGATACAATCTGCGACAAGAGGATGCCCGTTCCCTCCACGGTGATTTCGAGCCTTTGCTCCGCCGCGGTCGGGCCGACAGTGCCGACGTTCAGCTCCAGTGTGTAGGAGGTTCCCGGCACCGTCGGACAGCGCTGGGAGAGCACGCCGTCCGGTGGCAAATTCCCCTCGTTGAACGAAACCACCTTTGCTCCATTGGGCGGATTGAACTGCGAACCCTGCTGGATGAATCGGTTCCCGCTCCCCGTCCATCCGGAAAAGTCGGATTCAAAGCTGCCATTCGAAACCACGCTCACGACCGGCGGGTCCGGGGCGGTCCACACTGCCGTGTGGCGAACGCGGGGAGTGGGTGCGCCGTTGGTTCCCATCGCCACCCAGCCGCCGATCGAGCGAAGGTATCGCGCTCCATCATTGAACCACACGCCATTGTTGTTGCCGCCCCAGATGATCATCTCGCTCCCGGTCCACACCGCGCTGTGTCCATGCCGTGGGCTCGGTGCGCCGCCTCCGGACGCAGATTCCCAGACAAACGATTTCCACGAATCAATGGCTGGAACGGCACCGACCCGCACGTAGCCGGCAGCGGCGAATGAAGGGGCATCGGTCATCGACAGGATGATCCCGCCGGACGGGACCCCGGATGAACCCTGCGCATTCAGATTTGCCAGCACGGCATCGCCTGCGAACTTGTCCGGCGTGATGGCCCGGTCGTTGACGGTGACGGCAAAGTCCGTGGCCATCGCGTAGCCCACGGCGGCGATCCTGCCGTCGGGAGCGAGCTGTTGCCAGCCGTGACTGCCGTCACTGAACCACACCCGCAGACTCACGTCCGCATTGCCAAAGACGCTCGCGGGAATGGCCGACATATTCGACAACGTGGTATCGCCAAGCAGCACCGAGCACAGGCCTTTCGTCACCACCAGCGGTACGGAAAGGATCGGTTGTCCGCCGGCGGGACTCGATCCGTCGTTACTCCAATACGTGGTGGTGCCGGCAGCATTCACGAGTGCAAATTTGAAACTGCCCGTGCCGGTGAAATTCCCGGCAGCGTCGGCGATCCGGCACTGGTAGCTGATCAAATGCGGGATCTCCGCACTGAGCCATGACGGCGAACACACCGCAATGATGCCCGCAATCACGGCGACGAAAGCAGACCGCGCAGATCCGCTGGACAGCTCAGCCGGTTTTCTGCGCTCGTTCCTCATGGCGTTCACCCAGTCTCAAGGCCGCTGATAGAGATACAATGTCCGCGCCGGAAGCAGCACCGCCGTGTCATTGAAATACGAGCCGGAGAAATCCGCGGCGCCTCCCCATACAACCATGCTCGTCCCGGACCAGATGGCGGTATGCCGCAGGCGGACGGCGGGCGCCCCCGTCAGCGGCAACATCACCCAGATGTCGGCAGCGGGATTGTATCGCGCGCCGTCGTTCAGGCTGCTCCCGCCATCGGACCCCGCCCAGACGATCATCTCGGTCCCGGTCCACGCCGCCGTGTGCGCATACCGGGCGACAGGCGCATTCGCGGCTGTGCATGGCAGCCACGAATTGGTCGGCGGCGTGTAGCGTGCGCCGTTGTTCACCAGCCCACCCGCCCCTCCCCCGCCCCAGACGATCATCTCCGTGCCGCTCCACACTGCGGTGTGGGAATGGCGCGCGGTCGGCGCGCCGACGCCAGTCAGGCTGGACCACGAATTGGTCGTCGGATTGTAGCGTGCGCCCGTGTTTTGAAATCCTGCGGATCCGTACCCGCCCCAGACGATCATCTCGCTCCCGGTCCACACCGCGGTGTGAAAATGTCTTCCAGTGGGAGCACCGGCGAGCGTCACGTCGGACCAGGAGTTCGTCGCCAGGCTGAATCGCGCTCCGGTGTTCAGGTAACCGCCGGCTCCGAATCCGCCCCAGACGATCATTTCGCTGCCGGTCCAAATGGCTGAATGGGAATGTCGTGCGGCAGGCGCACCTGTCGTCGCCGTCGGCACCCAGGTGTTCGCATAGGGGTTGAATCTTCCGCCGTCGTTCGCGTAGCTGGACAAGGCGACCGTCGTATTGCCTCCCCACACGATCATCTCGCTGCCGGTCCAGACCGCGGTGTGCTTCGCGCGGACAGATGGCGCGCCCACGGTGGAGGTGCTCGCCCAACTGTTGGCGACGGGGTTGAACGAGGCACCGTCGTTCAGCAACCCGCCGGTGCCTGTGCCACCCCAGACGATCATCGCATTGCCGGACCACAACGCCGTGTGACCGCCACGCGCTGCGGGGGCGGCTCCGCTGGTTGGCAGCCCGAGCGTCTGCCAGGAGTACGACTGGCCCGCCTCATTCAGCACGACCGTTCCCACTTTCTGGAACCCGGCGGCGACGAGCGACGGATTCTCCGTCGGGGAAAGGATCAGGCCGCCCGACGGCACCAGCGATTGCCCGCTCGCACTCAAGTTCGCGAACGCAGCGCCGTTGGCAATCTTCGCCGCCGTGATTGCCCCATCCTTCACCGTCGTCGCGGTTGCGGCGATCATTGCGTAGCCCACCGCCGCGATGCGCTGGTCCGGCGTCAGGAGCTGGACGCCCTTGATTCCATCGTCGAACCACACGCGCAGCCGCACGTCGGACGTGGCAAATACACTCGCCGGTATCGCGGTCATGTTCGCGAGCCCCGTGTCGCCCAGCGCCACGGAATAGAGTCCGTTCGTCACCGGAAGTGTCACCGCGGAGATCGGCATGCTGCCGTCCTTGCTGCTGCCGTCGTTGCTCCAATAGGTGACCGTCGAAACGATCGCCGGCGGTGCAGCGATGCCGACTGTCGGCGCGGAAGCGTAGCCCGAGCCGCCGCCCGTGACCGTGATGCCGGTCACAGCACCGCCAGCGATTGTGGCGGTCGCCGCGGCCCCACTTCCACCGCCGCCCGAGAACGTGACCGCGGGCACAGTCACGTATCCGCCGCCGCCATTCGTGATGGAGACAGCGGTGACGACACCGCCGGCAACAACGGCGAATCCCGATGCCATGCCGCCTTTGACGAACGCGAACTTGAACTTGCCCGAGCCATTGAAGTTCACACCGCCGACAGCAATGCGCCCCTGATAGGTGATGATCGAAGGCACCTGCTGCCCGTGGAGCGCGTTGGCCACGAGGATGGCAGTCACCGCGAATACCCGGATGAAGCGGGTTCTCATTCGAGATGTTGGCGGCTCGATGTGGTGCGGGGAGGATTGCACGGGAGAAGTGGGGAAACCTTTCCGCGGTATCAGCGACCGCGGGTGAAGGAATTCCCTCATCCTCTAGGCACACGTAGGAAATACAATCCTTATTGCCAGCCATTACAAGTTTGTCACCGCAACGAGTCAGAATGGATGCCCTCGCCCCTATCGCGATCCCACTGTTTCGGGCGAGACGGCCTTTCCATCGCCAGTCGCAAGTGAATATCCGCGAACTGTCGAAGTCCTGAACTGCGGATTACGGCCTGCGGACTTCCGCGCGTCCCGGATTCATGTTGCCGTCCACGCGTGAGGCGCGGCAGACTCAGAATCATGTTCACCCTCTCGCGCCGACGCTTCCTCGCCACTTCTTCGTTCGCCTTTCTCGCCGCACCGTTCGCGGGAGCGGTCGCGCCTTTTGCCCGGACGGGCGCACCGCGGCTCCGGCTGAGTCTCGCGGCGTATTCGTTCCGCGATTTCTTTGCGGAATCAAAGGGGGGGAAGGCGGATGTGCCGCAGGACCGCGTGCTGACGATGGAGAAATTCATCGACCGCTGTGCGGAATGGCAGTGCGACGGCGCGGAACTGACGAGCTATTATTTCCCCAAGGATGTGACGGATGAATATCTGATCGGCATCCGCAGGCACGCGCACCTGCGCGGTGTGAGCACCAGTGGGACCGCGGTGGGGAATACATTCACGAACCCACCGGGAGCGGAGCGCGACAAGCAGGTGGCTGATGTGAAGAAGTGGATCGACCGCGCGGTGGTGCTCGGCGCACCGCACATCCGGGTGTTCGCCGGAAATCCGCCGAAGGGCGCGGACCTCGGTGCGGCGAAGAAGGCGTGCATCGAGCAACTCGATGAATGCGGCGAATATGCGGGCAAACGCGGCATCTTCCTCGGCGTGGAGAACCATGGTGGCATCGTCGCGGAACCGGAGGGCCTGCTGGAAATCATCCGCGCGGTGAAGAGCCCGTGGGTCGGGGTGAATCTTGATTCGGGCAATTTCCACACGGATGATCCCTACGCCGATCTCGCGAAGATCGCGCCGTATGCGGTGAACGTGCAGGTCAAGACACTGATCCAGCGGCGCAATGCGAAGGAGGCGGAAAAGACGGATTTTGCCAAGGTCGCGACCATCTTGCGCGCGGCGAATTATCAGGGCTGGGTGGCGCTGGAATTCGAGGAGAAGACCGATCCGTGGGCGAATGTGCCGCCGGCCCTCGCGCAATTGCGCGGCGTGCTCGCCGCACCCGGTGCTGGCGCGGCGCAGGACGCGGGCTGGGAGTCGCTCTTCGACGGCAAGGGGCTCGGCAAATGGAAGGAGACCGACTTTGCCGGACGCGGCGAGGTGACGGTGAAGGATGGCGTGATCACGCTGCCGCAGGGCGGCGACATGACGGGCATCAACCTCGAAAAGGCGCCCGCGAACATGGACTACGAGATCGCGTTCCAAGCGCGGCGCACGCAGGGCGATGACTTTTTCTGCGGTCTGACTTTCCCGGTGAAGGACAAGCACGTGACGTTCATCGCCGGCGGCTGGGGCGGCAGCGTCGTCGGCATCTCGAACGTGAATGGCGAGAACGCGAGCGAGAACGAGACCACCCAATTTCGCAATTTCAAAGCAGGGCAGTGGTATCGCATCCGCATCCGCGTAACGAAGGCGAAGCTCGAAGCTTGGATCGACGACGACCAGCTCGTGGACCTGGAGACCGAGGGCAAGGACCTCGACATGCGCATCGGCGAAATCGAAAGCTCCAAGCCATTCGGCCTGGCCACATGGCGGACGGCTGCGGAGGTGAAGGACATCCGCTGGCGCAAGCTGAAGTGAGCCGCGTGCCGGCGCTCCGGAAAGATCACGATCGCTTCGGGTCAAACGCGCGGCGCAGGGAATCCGCGAGGAGATTCAGCGACAGCACGAGGACGAAAAGTGCGGCCGCCGCCGCGGCGAGATTCCACCAGACGAGCGGGTCGCGGCTGAGTTCGCTGCGACCGCCGTCGATCATATTTCCCCAGCTCGGCGTGCCGACCGGGCTGCCGACGCCGAGGTAGCCGAGCGTGGCCTCGGCAAGGACGACGCCGCTGAAACCGAGGACGGCATTGATGATGACGAGGTGCATGACATTTGGCAGCAAATGGCGCGAGATGATCTGCCAGTGGCTCTGCCCCAGCGCACGCGCGGCCATCACGTAGGTCCGCTCGCTTTGCCGCATCGTCTCGCCGCGGATGAGCCGGCAAAGTCCCACCCAACCCGTGACACCGAGTGCGACGGCCATTTGCCCGAGACCCTTGTCTAGCACCATGATGATGGCGATGAGCAGCAGGATCTGGGGAATGGCGGCGAGCGTGCTGTAGATGTACTGGATGACGTCATCCACACGGCGCCTGAAGTAGCCGGCCATCAACCCGGCGAGTGTGCCGAGCGGGATGTAGATCGCGCTCGTGAGGCCGCCGATGATCAGCGCGGTGCTGCAACCCTTCAGCGTCTCCACGAGGACATCCTTGCCGAGCGCATCCGTGCCGAACAGATGGCGGCCGGCCAGCGGGGTCGGAGTCACGGAAGACAGCAACTGCGTGGCCATCGGCGCGCTGTAGGTCTTCTCAGAAGGGATCCTTCCCGCAAAAGCCACGTCGACGAGGCTGCGATTCCCGCCCTTTCCATCCGGCACACGAATGACCTCCAGCGCACCGATGAACAAATACATGCCGACGATCACCAGCGAGATCATCCCCGCGCGATCCGCACGGAAACGCTGCCACGCGCGCTGCCAGCGCTCATGGTGGCTGCCGTTCCACAGCACCCAGCCGAGCAGCGCGAAGCCGAAAAGCGTGATGCAGTTCCGCGTCAGCCAATGATTGAAAAAATCGCCCATATTTCTAGCTGAGACGGATGCGCGGATCGGCGAACGCGTAGAGCACGTCCGTAAGCATGAGCGCAAACAGGTAAAGGAGCGCGCCGAGAAACACGCAGGCCATCACGACTGGCTGGTCGCCCTGCTGGATTGCGAGGAAGAGTTGATTCCCCAGGCCGGGGATGCCGAAGAAGCTCTCGATGAGCAGCGAGCCCATGATGAGCGCGGGGAGTTGCCCGACGGTGAGCGTGATGATGGCGATGAGGCCGTTCTTCATCACGTGGCGCGTCAGCACCTGCATGTTCCCGACGCCCTTCGCCAGCGCGGTGCGCACGTAATCCTGCGCGATCTCCTCGAGGAAGACCGCGCGAAACATGCGCCCGTCGTAACCGAGATTCACGACCGCGAGAATGCCAACAGGCAGGATGAGGAACTTCGCCGTTTCCAATCCGCGAAACTCGAAGCCGAATGCGGGAAAGTAGTTGAACTGCAACGCAAGGATCGCCTGGCAGACGATGATATAGACGATCGTCGGCACACTCATCAGGCCGACGCAGACCAGTGTCATCGCACGATCCACACGCGAGTGCCGGACGAACACCTGATACAGCGCGAGACCGAGCGCAGCGATGATTCCGCAGATGAAGCCGGGGACCGTGATGAGCAGAGTCGGCGCGAGTCCGGCGATGAAAGTCTCGGAGATACTGCGTCCCGTCTTCCATGACTCGCCGAAGTCGAGCGTGGCGACGCCTTTCAAATACAGCCCGAACTGCTCTGGCAGCGGGCGGTCGAGATGGTGCTTTGCCTTGAAAGCGGCGAGCGCATGCGTGGGCGCCTTCTGCCCCAGCGCGAGTTTTGCAATGGTATCCGGCTTTTGCAGCCCGCGGAAAAGCACGAAGGTGATGACGAGCACGCCGAGCAGAATCGGCACGGCATAGAGCAACCGGCGGAGGATGTAGCTAAGCATTTCGCCTCCTGTTCCAGCGCACCGCGTAAATGGTCCCGCCAATGAGCAGCCCGCCGATGATGCCGAGCGGCCAGACCGGCTTGCGGTTCCATTGGCCGCGAAGCTCCTCACGCATCTTCGGATCCACCACGAGGTACTTCACGCCGCCTTCGAGCATGAGGTTGTTGTGCGTGCGCCGCGCCCACGGCTGCACGACGGTGTAGAATTCCTTGTTGAAGGTCGGGATCACGGGCACGTCCTCGGCGAGGATGTCATTCATCCTGCGGATGATTTCGAGGCGTTCCGGGGAATTTTCCATGGCTGCCATCTTGTCGTAGAGCTGGTCGAATTCAGGGTTGCTGTAGCGCGTGTAGTTCTTCCCGGCGGGCGGAAAATTCTTGGTGTAGAAGAGAAAGAAATAGTTCTCCGGGTCCGGGTAATCGGCGCCCCAGCCGGCGCTGGTCGAGATCTGGTAGTTCCCGTCGTCCTGCTTGTCCATGAGGCGCGCGAAGGTGTTCTCGCTGATCCGCACTTTGATCCCGAGCGTCTCCATGCAGCGCTGGTCGAATTCGGAACGCTGCCGATCCTCGCTGCCGCTCGATGTCGCGTCGATCGTCAGTTCGAGCTGGCGTCCGCCGGAGTCCCGGCCATTCGGGTAACCGGCTTCCGCCATGAGCTTCCTGGCGCGTTCCGTGTTGTACCCGTACGGATTCACACGGACCCGGTCGAAGCCGAATATCCCCGGCGGAACGATCTGCGTCGCGACCGGCGCGACGCCGCTGTAGAAGATCTCCGAGTACGTCTTCGGATCGTACGCGCACGAGAGAGCCTGCCGCAGCCTCTTGTTCTTTCCTATCACAGGATTCTCCATGTTGAGCGCGATCCAGAACGTGCTCGGCTCCGCGTCCCGCTCGAGAAACATTCCCCGCGCCTTGTATTTCGGCGCAAGCCCGCGCTCGGCGGTCAACAGCGCGGCGAAGCTGTCCTTGTTCGCCGCCATGCCGTCGAGGTAGCCCTGCCGCGCGAGGACGAAGATCGGGATCGTCTCGCGCATGATGGAAAAGCTCACCTCGTCGATGAATGGCAGCGGTTTGCCGGCGAGAGTCTGCAACCACTCGGCCTTCTCCGGCGGAAAGCCGTCCGTGGGAAATTTCACCGTCTGGTATCCATCCACCCGCACCAGCCGCACGCGCTGCCGCGGGATGTATTCCGCCACGCGGTAGGGGCCGTGGCCGACAGCCTTGAACTTGCGAAAGTCGTCGCGCAATTCGCCATCGTGCTTCTGCCCGTCGTAATACTCCACCGCCTCCCGCGCGACCGGCGTCGTCGCGTGCATCGCCAGCCAGTAGATGAGCTGCGGAAAAGGCCGCTTCAGATGAATCCGAAACTGGAACCGGTCGAGCACCTCGATGCCGGCGAGCTTCTGCGAATAGTCAAACTTTGGAATCGGCTGGCCCGCCTTCTCCGCAGCCTTCGAGGCGGCATCGGCTGCCGTATTCATCTCCAGCATCCCCGACACCGCTTCTCCGATCGGACCGATGAAGGGCGACTCCACCTTCGGATCACACATCCGCAGCCACGCGTAGTGGACGTCTTCCGCCACGACCTCGCGCCCTTTCCCTCCAGAAAAACACGCGTCGTCGTGAAAGCGGATCCCCTCCTTCAGCCGGCAGAGATAGCTGAACCTGCCATCCGCCGAGACCTCCTTCTTCGGCAGTTCCGCCAGCATTCCGGGGATCACCTCGTACGGCTCCGTCTTGAACGGATGATACTCGATCAGCGTGTCATAGACCGGCTCCATCGCACGCCGGCTCATCTGGTCGTAGGCAAACTGCGGATCGAAAGAGCGCGGATCCTCCGACAGCACGCCATACCGCACGACCCACGGCGAACCGTCCGGACGCGTCTCACGCAACGGTTTCGGATGCGGGTTGGAATCGCAGCCGCTCATCACGAGCGTGGCGATCAAAATACTGAGGGCGGTCGCGGCACAGCGAAGCATCTCCCCTCTGACTACGGCATCGCGTCCGGAAATGCGAAGTCCTAATCGCATCCGTAAGTGACGGCAATCCGCCTACCGCTTCTGCTGCAGGTTGCGGATGGCATCGCGCAACTCCGCGGCCCGCTCATATTTCTCGTCCTCCACCGCCCGCTCCATTTCCCGGCGGAGTTTCTCCATCGAGGTGAGCGGTTTCAAGGTGCGCAGCTCGCCGAGCCACTCATCGAGACTCTTCACTTCCGAACTGTCTTCCTCCCCCTCACGGTTGTTGTCCTTGAGGAATTTCCCAATCGCCGCAATCCCCTTCTCCACCAGCGCGATTGCCGCATCCACATCGTCCTTCTCCAGCGCAAGATTCGCCTTCGCCCGCGTGTTCATCATCATCACATACGGTCGGAATTGCTGCACGGACCACGCGGCATCGTCGTTCGGCGCATACTTCGCCACGAAGCTGAACATCCCCAGGTTCCGCTTCGTATCGCGAATCACCGCGGGCCAGTCGCCCAGTTGGAACAGCGCCAGATACCGGTGGTAGTACTGCACTCCCTCGGCCTGGAGTTCCCCGACATCCTCCTCGCTGAGTTCAAATTCTTCCCCGCCCTGCTCGGCACGCTCCGCCTGAAACTCGAGCTCGCTCTCCAGCCCATGCGGTTCGCGCCCGTCTGGACGCCCGGTCATCTCCATCTGAAGCACGCCCATATCCAGCCGCAGTTGCAGCTTCGCACGACCATCGGTGCCGGTGGTCTTTCGCACTTGGAGCTGGCCCGGTTCATAGGGCCAGTCGCGCAGCAGGTCGCTCAAATCAAAACTCATTGCCCGCGACTATCGGAAGCGATGGCTCCGTGTCAACGACCCTGCCGCTCTCTGCCTCCCGAAGCACGCAAGCGATCCTCTTTCCGGCAGCGTCCTACGCAGTCTCACTCAGCGCCTCTTCCGCCGCCTCGCGCCATCCCTTGAGCCGATCGGCGAGATCCAGTTTCGTGAGATACTCCCGATCGACCGGAATCTCCACCACGCCGGGCTTCGCCTCGCGAATGTGATGTTCGAGCGCGCTGGCGGCATGCACCGCAGTCAGCGGGCTGAACTCCTGGACGCCGCTTTGCGATGGCTCGTGGTGAAAGGCGACCGCCTCGACGATCGTGATGGGGAGACCCCACAAGCCGAGGAGATAGGCGCCCACCTGCGCGTGGGTGGATCCGAAGACCTCCTGCTCCGCTTGCAGCAAAGTCAGGCCCTCGGTTTTCACCATGGCCAGCGCCCTCTCGTATTCGTCCGGCAGGCTCGCTGCCAGCATCACCTTGCCGATGTCGTGCAGCATTCCGGCCACATACGTTTCCTCCAGGGCTGCGCGCTCCATCTTCTGCTGCCGCCCGATCTTCTGCGCCACCGCCCCGGTCGAGATGCTGTGCTTCCAGACCTGCTCGATGGAGAAATTCTTGAACCGCGCCTGATCGAACCGTGAGAAGACATGCAGCGACAGCACCAGTGACCGCACACGCCCGACGCCGAGGAACTGCACCGCTTCGACCGGATTCGCGATTCGTCGCGCGATGCCGAAGAAGGCCGAATTCACAAGCTGGAGAATTTTCGCCGTCATGCTCGGATCGCTGGCGATAATCTTGCCGATCTCCTCGATCGAGGTGTCCGGTGCCGAGAGCGCATCGATGATGCGGAAGTAGAGCGAAGGCAGGCTCGGCAGATTGCGAAGCTGTGAGACCAGCGATCTGAGCTTCTCGTCCAGCAGCCACGAATCGAGTGCGCAGACGCGTCCGATCGTCCCACGCAGAACGCCGAGTTCAAACGGCTTGGCAATGAACTGGTGGGTTGCTCCCAGACACTGCGCGATTTGCTCGGCATCCGCATAGCCGGACATGATGAGCCGCGAAGTTTTCGGATGCCGCTTCATCGTTTCCTGCAGCAATTGCGCGCCGCTCATTCCGGGCATGCGCATGTCGGAAACGAGCACATCCATCGGTTCCTTCCCCATCAGGTCGAGGGCCTGAGAGGCGTCTGGCGCGAAACTGACTTCCCATTGATTGCCGTCCTCGTCGAAGACGGCCCGGTAGAGGTCCAACAGGGCTGTCTCGTCATCAACGAAGAGAACACGTTTCTTGAGGCTGAGCGTGGAGTCCATGAATTTGCGGTTGAGAAAGCAGGACATGAGCCACGGATGCAGGCCGAATTTACCGGCGGATACCGGGCATGGGAGGACCAATGGTTCCAGCGGCGAACCGCCTCCAGACGCTGCGCGCGACCATCCGCCCGGTAACGGCGAACGGATGGCAATGCCCTGCTACTTCCCGTCGCTCCAGCGAATCCGCAGAGGCATGAGATGATGCGTCGTCCCGCCGCCGCTGTCCGCGATGAGAATGAGACTGCGCCAGCCGGAATCGAGCGGCGGGCCGAGGGCGATTCCCTCGAAATTCACCGTCAGCGTCGGCCTGCTGAACAGCAAGGTCTTCGCCGCAGGGGTGAACTCCGCTCCATCCAGTTTCGGAACGCCCGAGGTATCCGTCGCGTCACGCACATCGGCCCGAAAAATTTTCGCGGCGAGGCCGAAGATTCCCACCACCCGTTCGAGGACGAGCAGTTCTCCATTTGGCAGCAGCACGAGATCACTCACGCCCGTCCCTGCATTCTGCAATCGTACGGCGGAAGGTTCCGTCCGGTAGGCAAACTGCCCGCTCGCACGGAGATTTCGATCGAACCGCTGAAGTCGAACAACGGTCCCGCTCTTTGAATCACTCACCGGCCCGTCGCCGTCCAATGCCTCCTCATTGGCCGTCCAGAAGCTCCCGATCTTCGAACTGAATGTCAGCGATTCGAGGCTCTTGTTCCTGCGCGCGTGCGAGAAGACTGGCGGCACCGCCACCGCCGACACGGCACCGCTGCGAAGATCAAATCCCATGATGGCGTTGCCATCCTCGGCACTGATGTAGAGCCTGCGCTTCTCCGGCACGTACGCGACTCCCTCGAAGTCGCCGGCCCTCGTTTTGACCGTCTTCCGGGTTCCCACCACCGCGCTCTCGATCCGTCCCTTGGACGCATCGATGGCAATGTTCATCGGGAAGACCGCCCTCACTTTGTCCGACACCGCAAAGAATTCCCGGCCATCCACCCAGGTGAGACCGCTGAAGTCCGTCGCATCCCGGTATTCGAACGGGAAGTACGGCTGGCCGGGAACATCCTCGATGACGGTGTCCGCCACGGCCATGCCCGACGCAGAAAGCCACAACGCGAGAAGAATCCTTCCCGCCCGCGCCATCCACGCTAGCGGATCCACGGGGCGAGTTCCTCACGGGCCGCGTCGGTGAGCGTGATGCGATACTCGGCCGGCAACACCAGTCGCGCCTCGGCGAAGCGCAGCTCGACGCTCCGCGTGCCGGGATTCCGTCCCAGCACGTCGCGGATGCGGAGAAGATCCGCCTCCGTCGCCTTCGTGCGATCGAGCTTGAGAATCAATGGCTTCTCGGTGGGTTCGGGCTTCTTGAGCGGCTTGATTTCCTCCGCCGAGATGCGCGGACCTTCCTCCCGCAGATCCAGACGGCCAGTGATCGTGACCACCGCGCCGGGCTCGATGCTTTTCTGCGATTTCGTGAAGGCTTCGTTCCACACCATCACTTCGATCTGATCGGTGAGGTCCTCAATGATCACGATGGCAAATGGTTTGCCATCCTTCTTGGTGAAGCGCCGCTCCACCGAGGCAAGCTGGCCGGCCACCGTCACTATGCTCTTGCTTTCCTGCGCGGAGAGCTTCGCGATCGGGACGAACTTTGGATTCTCCAGTGCGCTCCGGTACTCGTCGAGCGGATGGCCGGTCACGTAAAAGCCGAGCAGCTCTTTCTCAAAGGCAAGCTTCTCCGCGACGCTCCAGGCCGGGACGGTCGCCGTGGAGCGGGCGGACGACTTCTTGGAAGCGGGAGGCATGTCACCAAACAGCGAGGACTGCCCCCTCTCCTTGTCGCGGTGGGCGCTCGAAGCGGCGGCCATCGCGCCTTCGATCGCGCCAAACATCGCTGCGCGATCCGGACTGAATTCGTCGAACGCCCCGGACTTCACGAGACATTCGATCGCCTTCTTGTTGATCTTCCTGCCATCCACCCGGGCGCAAAAATCCTCGATGCCCTGGAAATCTCCCGCATCCTTTCGTTCAGCGATCGCGGCTTCCATCGCGGATTCGCCGACGTTCTTGATCGCTGCGAGACCGTAGCGGATCGCGCCAAGATGAATGCGTCCTCCCTCGTCCCCGGGCGGCGTGGATCCCGCGGGGATGGATTCGGTCTTCTTTCCGCCGGCTGGCAAATCCTCAAAGCGCACGGCCGCCTCCGGTTCGGCTTCGCCGTTGCCATTCGGCCCGGAAGCCGCGGGTGCCTTGCGCGCAACCTTCGCCGCCTCGACCCCGGCGGCATCCACGTGATCCGGTTCGAATTTGAGGCCGCTCCGGTTGATGTCCGGCGGCAAAATCCGGATGCCGAGGCGCTCGCACTCGGCGACGAACACGCTGATCTTATCCGTGTTCGACACCTCATTGCTCATCACCGCCGCCATGAATTCCACCGGGAAATTCGCCTTGAGAAAGCCGGTCTGGTAGCTCAGCCACGCATACGCGGCGGAGTGCGAGCGGTTGAAGCCGTATCCCGCGAATTTCTCCAGCGTGTCGAAGACCTCGTTCGCTTTCGCCTCCTTGATGTCGTGCAGCTTCGCCGCGCCTTCGCAAAACTTCACACGCTCCTTCGCCATCTTCTCCTTGTCCTTCTTCCCCATCGCGCGGCGGAGCAGATCGGCGCCGCCGAGCGTGTAGCCCGCGAGCACCTGCGCAGCCTGCATCACCTGCTCCTGATAGATGAGCACGCCGAATGTCTCGGCGGTCACCTCATCGAGCAGCTTGTGCGGCGCGCGCACCTTCGCGAGACCCTTCTTCCGCTTCACGTAGTCCGGCAGCAGGTCCATCGGACCCGGCCGGTAGAGGGCGATGAGCGCGTTGATGTCCTCGATGGTGCGGACGTCGAACTGTTTTGCCCAGTTCGTCATGCCGCCGGACTCGACCTGGAATACGGCGACCGTGTCGCCGCGGTTGTAGATGTTGAAGGTGGCCTCGTCATCCAGCGGGACCGCGTCGATGTCGAATGCCGGTGTGTGCTTGCGAATCAGCACCACCGCGTCGGTGATGACCGTGAGCGTCTTAAGCCCGAGGAAGTCGCACTTCAGCATGCCGACATCCGTCAGCGCCCCCATCGCGTACTGGCTCACGATGGAGCCGTCGTTCGCCCGCGTGAGCGGGATGTAATCGCTGAGGTCGCGGTCACCAATGACCACGCCCGCGGCATGCACGCCGACGCCGCGCGTGAGACCCTCGAGTTTCGTCGCGGCCTCCCAGAGTTGCGCGGTGTTCGGGTCCGTCTTTACGGCCTGCGCGAGTTCCGGATTCTTGTCGATGGCGCCGCCGACGTGTTCCATCTGGCCGGTATCCTTGTTCTTCTGATCAAAGCCCGTGAGCGTGATGCCGAGCTCGGTCGGGATCATCTTCGCGATGCGATCGCCGTCGCCATAGCTCCAGTCCAGGACACGGGCCACGTCCCGCACCACGGATTTCGCGCCGAGCGTGCCGAAGGTGATGATCTGCGCGACAGCACGCTCGCCGTACTTGTTCCGGACGTAATCGATCACTTCACCGCGCCGGTTCTGGCAGAAATCGACGTCGATATCCGGCGGCGAAACGCGCTCAGGATTGAGGAACCGCTCGAACAGCAGCTTGAACTTCAGCGGGTCGATATCGGTGATGCCCATCGCGTAGGCGACGATGGAACCCGCCGCCGATCCGCGCCCTGGGCCGACCGGAATCCCCTGCTCTCTCGCCCAGTGGATGAAGTCCCAGACGATGAGGAAATAGTTCACGAAGCCCTGCGTCTCGAGCACCCCGATTTCGAGTTCGAAGCGCCTGCGCACAGCCTCCGAATCCACCTCCGCACCGTAGCGCCGTCGCAGACCCGCCTCTGCGATCTCACGCAAGTATGCATTCCGCTCCCTGCCCTCCGGCGGGCGATAGTTCGGATACTTCGGCGTCGTATCGAGGTCGAAGCCACAGCGCTCGGCGATGGCGAGCGTGTTGTCGCACGCACCCTTGTAGCTGCCGAACAGTTCCCGCATTTCCGCCGGCGACTTGAAGAACACCTCCGTGACGTACTTCAACCGCTTCTCATCGGAGACCTTCGCACCGGTGCCGATGCAGACGAGCACATCATGCGCGCCATGGTCGCCCTTGTTCAGGAAATGGACATCATTCGTCGCGACCAGGCCCACGCCCAGATCGCGCGCGAGCCCCGGAAGAACCGCGTTCACCTTCCGCTGCGCCTCGATGCCGTGGTCCGACAATTCCAGGAAGAAATTCTCCGGCCCGAGGATGTCGCGGTAGGTCGCGGCAAGTTCGGTGGCCTTGGCCATGTTGTCCTCCGCATGAATCGCATACGGCACTTCACCCTTCAGGCAACCGCTCAGGCCGATGATGCCCTGCGCATGTTGCGCGAGCAGCTCCTTGTCGATGCGCGGCTTGTAGTACATGCCGTCGAGATGCGCGAGCGAGACGAGTTTGATCAGGTTCTGATACCCCGCGGTGTCCGCTGCCAGCAGCGTCAGGTGAAAGGACGATTCCTTCTGCGAAGTGGCCGACTTCTTCAGATGCGAATCCGGCGCGACATACACTTCACAGCCGATGATCGGCTTGATGCCCGCCTTGCGGCACGCCAGGTAAAATTCCACCACGCCAAACATCGCGCCGTGATCCGTGATGGCGAGCGCCGGCATGCCAAACTCCTTCGCCTTCTTCACCGCGGCGTCCACGCGCACCATGCCATCGAGGGTGGAGTACTCGGTGTGGCAGTGGAGGTGGACGAAGCTGTCGGACATCGACACGGACTCTATGCCCTCCGCGCCGCCATCAAAGCGCGAATTCTCCGGAAAGACCTGATCCTCTTGAGCCTCTTGCAAAACCTCAGCAGTAACCGGGCGGGCCGGCATCACTCCTCAATCACTCCTTTGAGCGATGACGCCCCCCCGTCGGTAGCCGTGGAGGTTTTGCAAGAGCCTCGCTTTTCCAACTGTTTTTATGTGAAACCCCTTCCGCGTCATGCGGAGGAGCTGCATCCTTTTGCGCGCGGCAAATGCCCGGTTTGAGCGAATAGCGATATAGGGTTATGCACTTGAGTCCCCTTGGTGAGGACCAGAAAAGTGGCAGTGGCTTGGACAGGAAACTTTTGG
>Ga0105048_10001074_pt1 | contig 44083 bp, 37 predicted proteins | sample MAT05_FD_78382 | JGI IMG/M metagenome (GOLD analysis project Ga0105048, IMG submission 78382) | Freshwater microbial communities from Lake Fryxell liftoff mats and glacier meltwater in Antarctica - MAT-05 | ecosystem: Environmental > Aquatic > Freshwater > Ice > Liftoff microbial mat | place... | reverse complement strand
GCGTCCAGCAAATCGTTGACTTGCTGACGGGCAGATCGTTCTTTCGTTTCCATGCCAAGATGAGTTAAGGCTTCGGCAAGAAAACTATCAAAGCCTGATTCCTTTTCGTAAAATGACCACCAAATAGCTGTTGGCCATGCGGCTTTATCAACATTATTGTTGAGCCAATGCCAAGTCAATGCCGATTTGCCAAACCCACCAAAAGCATTGATTATCAATAAGCTTTCTGTCTTGTTGCCCAGCCACTCGTCCTGCATCTCGAGTTCATCCGCGCGACCTGTGAAGGTTTCCAAGTCGCCGTAGCGATGGCCGAAGAACCAGCCTGTCTGCATCTCGCGTTTTTTGCCGCCCGCATAATAATAGACAACATTGTTATTACCATCAATCAAAACGCTTTTCTCAACATTTCCACCCACGTGAATATCTCCACCTTGAGGTGCAAATTCAGGTTTTGCCTTTTTCGAATTGTCCTTTTTTGCCATGCTTGCCTGCCCTTATCAATTACTGACCTTCAACCTCTGACCTTCGACTTTCCTATTTTACATCCACTTTCCAACTATGTTATCCTTTCATCCATGAACTTCTCCCCCATCACCAACGACCTGTTCATCGGCACCACGCCCTCAGCCACTGATTACAACCACCTGCGTGACCTTGGCGTGAAGCTCGTCATCAACATGCGCGTGGAATATCGTCCGCGCAGAGATGAGCACGAGATGCCGTTGCAGTTATTATGGCTGCCCACATTTGATTCCCCGCTGATCCACATACCCGTCAGGATATTACAGCGCGGAGCACAGGCCGCAATCGAAACCATCAACAACGGCGGCAAAGTCTACGCTCATTGTGCAGGCGGAGTCCATCGCGGGGTGACAATGGGCGCGGCGATCCTGATCGCGCAGGGATATGAAGCCGAAGCCGCGATGCGGTTAATCAAGTCACAGCGAATGATTGCCGATCCGCACGTTTTCTATATCCGCAGGCAGATATTGAAGTTTGCAAGCCAGTGGAGAGGGAAATGAAGAATGCGGAATGAAGAATGTGACTTAAAAACTTTGAGTTCTTCGCGCACTTTGCGGTTTATTTTTTTACTTCAAAAAGCAGACTAAAGTCCGCGCTCCGTACAAAACAAAAAAAGGCGATCCGCTTTGCGAGATCGCCTTTTTTCATCATTCTGCATTCATCATTCTAAATCTGCATTCCCCTAACGCGGCGTACTTACATCGTATACAAAGACCTGCACGTCCATGCCATCCGAATTCAACATATCCATCGCGGGCATGAACGTCGCATCCTTGATTTTTTGCATATCCTCTGCGGGCGCATAGACCGAAAGCCGCGCTTCTTCATCAGACATCTTCGCAGCTTTAATCTCCGCGCTGCCGCAGGCGGCTTTGATCAGGTCTGTCATTTTTTGAATGGCATCATCAATCGACATAATAGGCTCCCAATTTAAGTATAAAAAAATTATATACCATCTTCACAGCGCTTCGACATACTGAAATGCAAATCATCAGGAAAAAGGTACTACCCGTTCCTCATCTTCGCAACCGTCACACCCTCGCCGCCTTCCGTGCTTCCGCCTTCCTCAAACGCATTCACATACTCATGCCCGCGCAAGGCATCACGCACCGCCTGTCTTAACTTGCCCGTCCCTTTGCCGTGAATGATTCGCACAAAAGGCAAACCCGAAAGAAACGCCTGCTCCAAATACCGTTCCATTTTATCCAGCGCATCATCCGCCATCAACCCGCGCAGATCCACTTCCATACCGGGGGAGCTCTTGACGTTTAACGTTAAACGTTCAACGTTCGACACTTGATCTTTGACTTTTGACTCGACTTCACCTTTGGGTTTTCGAATCAAATCGGATAACCTCGCCCGTACACGCAGCGTCCCAATTTGGACTTCCGCATCCGACTCACCCAAAGCGGTTACCAATCCCTCAGCATTCAACGTGCTGACAGTGACCCGCTCGCCCAAGCGAATTGACGATTGACGATTGACGATTGACGACTGTTCTTCGACCTTTGACATTCGACGTTCAACAGGTCTTTCCACTTTCTCTTCCATCTTATCCATCTTTTCTTCAATGGCTTTGATGGCCTGCAAAGGCTGACTGGCTTTCTTAAGTTGAGACTTCAACGAATCAATATTGCTTTTCATCACCGCCACTTCCAGTTCACCTTCAGCGCGGGCTTTGGCTAATGTATCGCGGCGTTCATCTTCAATTTTTTCGAGTCGCTTTTCAAGTTCGCGGGTCTGCGCTTCCAGTTTATCGCGCGCTTTCTCCAGCTTCTCACGCTCGCGCGATGTGCGGTTGCGTTCCTTGCGGATATCATCCAGCAATTTATCAGCCCGCAGATCCAGCGGATTAATTTCTGCTCTGGCCGAGTCAATAATGGATTGCGGAAGGCCGAGTTTTTGCGCGATCAATAAAGCGTTGGATCTGCCCGGGAGTCCGAGAGTCAGTTTATAAGTCGGGCGCAGCGTTTTTATGTCAAATTCAAGAGACGCATTGACCACGCCCTCTGTGCCATGCGCGAACGTTTTGAGCTCAGGATAATGCGTGGCGACCAAAGTCATCGCGCCTGATTCAAGCAAGTGACTGAGAATCGCGCGCGCGATGGCAGCGCCCTCCTGCGGGTCGGTGCCAGAGCCAAGCTCATCGAAGATGACCAGCGAGCGGCTATCTATTTTTTTCAGGATACGAATGATATTCGTAATGTGTCCGCTGAATGTGGAAAGTGATTGCTCAATGGATTGTTCATCGCCGATATCAGCCCAGACCGAATGGAAGAACGGCAGTTCCGATCCGCTTTGGGCGGGGATATGAAGTCCGCTTTGCGCCATGACCACCAGCAAACCAACTGTTTTTAGCGAAACGGTTTTGCCGCCCGTGTTGGGGCCGGTAATGACAATGGCACGCGTGCCGGGCGCGGGGTCCACATCAATGGGCATAACATGAGTTGGGTCTATGAGCGGGTGGCGGGCGTGAAGAAGTTTCAGGTCGAAGGTCGAAGGTCGAAGGTCTTTTGACTTTTGACTTTCGGCTTTCGACAAATCTTGAAGCATCGGCTCACTCGCGTGCAATTCTTCGGCATATTTTGCTTTTGCAAATGCAAGATCGAGAACTGCGAGATTTTCCACGCCGTATTTCAATTCAGTTACATGTTCACCGACTTGCGCCGAGATTTCCGCCAGGATGCGCCGTTCTTCATCGCGTTGGGAAAGCTGTAATTCGCGGATCTGATTATTGGCTTCCACAACCGGCAGCGGCTCTACAAATAAAGTCGCGCCGCTCGAAGACTGGTCGTGGATAATGGATTTTATTTTGCCTTTGAATTCTGCACGCAAGGGAATCACATATCGCCCGTCGCGCTGGGTAACGATTGGTTCCTGTAACATTGCAACCGTTTTTGAATCGGTTACATATTTCTGCAGGCGGCTCATCAAACGATCCTGCGCGATGCGCAAACTACGGCGAATCTCTCCAAGTTTGAGGGAGGCTGAATCTAAAATCTCGCCGCGGTCTGAGAGGATGCGTGAAATCGAATCAACAAGTCCGTAGGTATCAGGCAAACCAAGCGCAACCTGCGTCAGGCGCGGATATTCATCTGTTCGTTTTTCAAAGGCTTTCTTGAGTTCACGACACGAGATCAATGTGGATTTAATATCAAGCAGTGCGTGCGGATCCAGCACACCGCCGCGCGCGGCAAGGTCTGCCTGCGGGCGGATGTCATGCGCGGCGCCGATGCCTGTGCTTTGCATCGAAAGCAATGCACGGGCTTCGCTGGTTTCTGCAATGTGTGCGATAGCCAGCTCGTAGGAGGAAGTGGGTTCGAGCGAGCGCGCCAGATCCATCGAAGCGGAGAAATCACAAAAGCCTGCCAGCCGTTCGAGTATCTTTGGGTAATCGAGAACGTTGAGTGTCTTACTGTCCATAATGGAGGATTATACTTCTTGAAATGATGAATGCAGAATGACGAATGGAGAATAGGATGAGACTCAAAAATAAAACAGCGATTATTACCGGTGCCACAAGCGGAATTGGAAAAGCTACCGCGCTTCTTTTTGCGGACGAGGGGGCTGATCTGGTCTTAACGGGCAGACGCTCCAGGTTGGGAAAACTCCTCGAAACAGAATGCAGGCAAAAGGGCGGAAGATGCGTTTTTGTGGAGGCCGATCATACGAAGCTGGAAGACTGTCAAAGAGTAGTGGATGCCGCGCTTAAGGAATTTAATCAAATTGATATTTTGTTTAATAACGCGGGCATTGTTACCCAGGGGACAGCAGAGACTACGCCCGAAGATGTCTGGCTTGATACGCTGAATATTAACGTGACGGCAGTCTGGCATATGTGCAAACTGGTAATTCCGCACATGAAAAAACAGGGCAGAGGCGTGATCGTCAACAATGGATCAGATTGGTCGGTGGTGGCGGGGAAGAATGCCTTTCCGTATATTATGAGCAAAGGCGCGGTGGGCATGATGACGAAGGCCATGGCGTTAGATTATGCGCGCGAGGGAATCCGCGTGAATGCGGTTTGCCCGGGCGATACGTTTGTGGAGCGCTGGATCGAGAAGGGATATTTCGAAGGCTCTGATCCTGTGACAGTTGAGGAAGCGATCAAAACATCAAGTGAATATATTCCAATGGGACGTTTTGGGAAGCCTGAAGAAATTGCAAAGGCGGTTTTATTTTTGGCTTCGGATGATTCAACTTTTGTGACGGGTCATTTGCTGTTGGTGGATGGCGGCAATACGGCGCAGTGATCTTGTGAGTAATAGTCATAATCATCAAAAACGAGAGGTCATCTTGGAAGACAAACATCAAGTTATTAATGTTGATTCGAAAGTAAAACGAAATTTCTCATTCGCTGAAATTCTCGCTTTTGTGCTCATCAGCGGGCAAATTGCGTTGTATTCTTTTATGTGGTTCCGTTTGATAAGTGATCCATCTTTGAAAACAATGGATTTCATCAGCTTTTACGGAACTGGTCGTTTGATTCGAACTGGTGAATACAAACTAATCTACAACTCTGAAGCAGAAGCGGCCAGCCAACAACAGATTGTTGGCTCCACTTATCAACAACCTTTAATATTTAATCACCCGCCGTATGTGACACCGATATTGGGATTAATTGCCAGTGATAATTATGTTCTCGCATATATATACTGGACTATTGCAGGTTTACTCATCGTATCCGCATGTGTGGAATTAACCCGTCGTCATCTGCGGCATTCAGGATGGAGCATACGTTTTGCATGGCTTGGCGCGGTGGGGTGCGTAGTCTATTTTCCGATTTTCATTAGCCTGCTTAGCGGACAAGATACGGTCTACACCTTGCTTGGGCTGTTGCTATGGATGTTCGCTTTATTGAAGGGGAGAGAAATATTTGCTGGATTAGGATTGGCCTTTGCTACACTATCCCCCACCATTGCAGGAGCACTGGCTTTGCCGCTCATGGCCTCCCGCCGCCAAGCCAGTCTATGGTTTATTGTCGGGATGTTTGGTCTGGCTATTTATGGTTTTTTGCTTGTAGGGACTCAGGGGATCACGGATTTTCTTTTCTTGCTAAGGACCAGTTCACAAGGTCGTTATTACGGAATCAACTGGGCTGTAATGTATAACCTGCTTGGGTTATTGATACGTATTCTTCCGAGCCCAAACATCGATACAGTTCGTTCCATTTCATGGATAGCAACAGCCATGTCCATATTGGCCATGTGCATTTTTTGGTGGAACAAACAAGAGCAGCTGACTGTTAAGCATATCGGTATTGCAGTTGTGCTTGGCACCTTCACTTCACCACACTTACATTTACATGGATTAAGTTATCTGCTTCTTCCTCTCCTGGGCATTATTACAACATTACATGCTCGAGGAAACAAGGCGATTGCTCTGATTCTTATCCCTGTCATTTCAACGGTTCTTATCTTTGTGCTGTTGCTTTTACCCGCCTGGAATTATGCCGCATACTACCTGCTCATGCTAACCTTACTTTTTGGCTTTGCTTTCCTCAAGCCGCTGGCAGCACCAAACGTTTAAGCAAATCATCCTTTTTATAACGGGTCATTTGCTGTTGGTGGATGGCGGCAATACGGCGCAGTGAGTTGCCACGTGATGGACCGCCAACAGCCGACCACAGACCACTGTTTGCCGTCCGCGGTCGGCCGTCAGTTCATAAAAGCAGACTGAAGTCTGCGCTCCATTATTCATTCTCTGTAAATAAAGGTAATGTACGCGAAACAGCCGACTGCATCGCTTCAGCAACAGTGGTCGCTCCATAAAAGGCGCGCTGTAATTCTTCGTCGCAAATTTCTTCGATCTCTGCCCAATTGGCATACTGCGGCAGGCGCAGCATGTAGGGAATCACATCCAGAAATACACGGCTGTGTGCGGGTTTTGCTTGCGGGTCAAGAAAGGCATCAGACTCAGCCACTTGAATCAACGAAGGCACGGTGCGCCCGGTTTTCGCAATGATCGTCTGACCCGCTGCCGAATTGGCAAATTCAATAAATGCCCACGCCTCATCTTTATGCGTACTCGCGGCGGTTAGGCAATACGCATCAGAATGCAAAATGGTAAATTTGTCGCCGCCAGCCGGCAAAGGCGCAACATCCCAATCGAAGGCGGTACTCTCGCGCAAGGTTGGCACCAGGCGGCGGCTATTAAAATACATGGCCGTGCGCCCATTCAAAAAGCGGCTTTCACTGCTCTCCGCTTTTTCTCCAACCGCATCCGGCACAATGTGATACTTCACCTGCCAATCTACAAACCATTGAACCGCACTCATATCAAGCGGCTTGTTGAGCGTCAGAATATTGCCCTCACTTAATTTTCCGCCACTTTGCCAGATAAAAGGCGCCACGCGAATAAACTCCGGCTCCACACCCACGCCATATTGATCGACACTTCCATCTTGATCTGTATCCAATGTCAACGCTTGGGCCGCGGATATAAAATCATCCCATGTCCAGGTTTCATCAGGATACGCAACGCCCGCCGCATCAAACAAATCCTTGTTGTAATATGTCACCAGGCTGGAAATATTTTGTGGAATACACACCAACTGATCCTTGAGCGAAAAAGCCCGCATCGGCAGCGCGTAAAAGTCATCATATTTAATTTCACTTGATTTTTCAAGATAAGGCCCCAGCGGCTCAAACGCATTCTTAAGAGCCAACCCGCTAAAACGCCGATAATTGATCAGCACCACATCAGCCGGCGCGCCGCCAGCCAGATCAGCCGCCAACCGTTTACGATAATCACTCTGGCTCGGAATGTGGATCAACTCAATGGCAACATCTGAATTCTGTTTTCGAAACGCATCCACAAGTTCCTGATAAGCCTTCAACTCGGCAGGCTCACCGAACACCATAAATGAAACTGCCTCAGCCGTTTTGCCTTTTCCGCACGCGTTTATAAAAAGAAGCATCACCAATAAAACAAAACTACCGAATCGATTACGCACAGTACGTCTCCTGTTTTTGAAACTATCCACGCCAGTTATAGATGGAAGTAGACACCGCATCCGACTTAACGGTCAACTGGGGACTATCCAATTTATTTTTTCGCAGCTTTGAGAGTCAACTTCCAAAAGCCGCTATTTGACATCTACCGTGAAAACATAATTAATGGGCGAAGCGGGCGGGCATGGCTGCGGCCCATCACAGGCCGGCGCCTGCATCGTCAACCGTATATCGGCCTGCCCAATTTTAACTGCACGAAAAAACCAACCATGCGGGCCGGGTTCACGCATATTTTCCTGAGGCGTCAGAGGCTCAAAGATTGATGAATAATCCACCTTCCAGCGCAGCGAATCCATTGGGACAGATATTGCGAATACATCTCCAACTGAAACCGTCACGAGTTTTCCACGTTGTTTCAGCGGGTCGATCACCAGGCTGGGAATTGGCATAGTTGGCATGACCAGAGTCTCCTTCACAACCGTACTGCTCGGAGCAACCGTCGCGTTAAGTGTTGGAGTACTTAACGTCTGCTGCGCAGTACACGACTGGCAGAAAAATATCGCAATTAATGAAAACAATATGAGTTGACGCATGGTTAAAATCCTTATACCAGTTATGAATATTTTTTTGACACAAATTCATGGACCACAAACGGCAGTCGGCGGTCAGTATTTATATAGTAAAGAAGTCATTAATAACTCACCTTACGCAAAAAAAAATACTGACCCTGAAAGGGTCAAATGATTATAGTTTAAGAGGCGATTAATACCCAACCCCACAGGGGTGTCATAGGCTGTAAAATCCCTGCCATCTGTTTCGACACGGTGAGCGAGAGACGAACCGTCAACACACCGCCTTCGAGATTTTGTTCTCTTGTCACTATTTTCTAAAATCCTTTCACCCCTTCGGGGTTGAACCGCGTAAGGTGAGTTAATAAATCTGAGCATATTTATCAAAATTTCTTGAGTATCTGCGTCAGATCTGGCAGACTGACAGCCGGGTATTGCTGGGAAGATAATACCGTTAATTGTTTGGCATCTGCGTTCAAACTGATAAATGGCAAACCCGGCCTGGAGGGAAATGACAACATCAACAGGCTGACCTGGTCGAGCGATATCTGCGAAGAATCCACTACAACAATATCAGGCTGGGAATTTTTCAGTTTCACTTCGCTGTTCTGAGTCTGAATCTCAACAACCCGTAACTCCAGATCGGCGCGCAAGGTCTCGGCGATACCGCTCAAAAAAATAGAATCCCCATAGACAATCACACGTTTTGGATGCAGCATAAAAAGGGACTCCCAAGTCTGTAGTGTTTTGAGATCAGGTCAGACAGCGAAAAACAGCAGTTAAGTGTACATTTATTGTAGAGTATGGGCTGGGATTTTAAAGTACAGTCTGGGTACAGTCTGGGTACAGTCTATGTTTGGGGGCGTTTCCTGCTTATGGAAGGATTGATATTGGAAAATTCAGCCGTAAAAAATGGGAGAAAACGTGCATAAGCGCCAAATCAAACAGAAGCCGCGCCAACCTTTTGGCCTGCATAGCTTCTGTTTCAAGTTTTCTTCTATATGTATTGTATGTAAATCGTTGAATCGCCTAGCAATTATGGCAGCATTACCAACTCGGCGTTTACAAATCCTTTTTTGCCATCCTTGGTTTGTACATTCAGCCATTTGCCAGCTTTTCCAATTTTAGGTCTGGCTTTGCTGGCGTCTTCGATCACGATCAATTGCGCGCGCGCTTTTTCAGTGGCGGCAACATGCGCTTTGACAGAAGTTGTTTCATAAATTTTCACGCCGAATTTCCCGACACGCGCTCGAACCATAACGACCAGTTGATTGGGTGTCGTCACGGTTGTGGTTATAACTTCTGTGGCGGTCGTATCCACTTCAACCTCACGAGGGGTATCTACTTGAACTTTTTCCAGATACCAGGCGGCGGCAAAGCCTTCGTGACCTTTGTCATCACGCACACGCACCCATTGATTCACTGCTCCGATTTTTGATACGCCATCTGCTTCAACGATGGTCAACAATGAACCTGCGGGAACGGAGACAATAATATTACTTGTACTGGAGGTGTTAATACTCGAGCGGATGTTCAGCCCCCAACTGACATCTGCTTTGACTCGGGCAGAGAGACTGCCGCTCGAAACCGTATCAGTTGTCGATTGAGTCTGATCCGTGCCTGTCGTCGAGGAAGTGTCTACTTGAGAGATTCCGCCGCTGGCGTTAAATGATTCATAGATGATGACATGCATAATCGAACGCCGCAGCGGGTTGCCCTGACTATAGCGCGGCATGAGATATGTTTTTTTATGCATGTCTGTTTGGTAGGGCCACGGATCGAGCATTAAATAATCGCTGCCTTCTTTTGCATATAACACGACCCAGTGTGTGGAAAGCCCGGGTGCAGACGCGCTATCGACCATTACGATGACTGGCTGACCTGCCGCGATGGAGGCATCGATCTGCGCGAGCGGGGCGTCGCTATTGACGCAGGAGATAGTGCTTTTGAGATTGACCTGGGGATAAATTTGACTGACGCTGCCCCAGCGAATGCCCGCGCTGGCAAAGCCATTTACATCCTTTAATTTTTGATTGAGAGTTTTGGGGGTTTCGATATAGCCATGTCCGCTGAGGAGCATGGCCACGCTGGTTAGCGCACAGCCGACATAACCAATGGTATCGCGCGGGTCGCCGAAGCCGAGAATTTCTGGTTTCCATTTCGGGTCTTGCTGGGAGTAGTACACAAGCTGGAATGTCATGGGGCACCTCTCTCTTATGAATGAAATAGACAATAGGATTATACACGCGGATGTAATCCCGAAATTCTTTACTGTGCAAATACCATTCTCAAGTTAATCAAAAAAATATACACGCGTACAATTCTTTTCTCTAGCGTACATCTTCAAAAAACAACACTGTTTTCTAAATGGAGCGCAGACCACCATCGGCTGTCTGCGCTCCATTAGGTGAACAACTTAGTTTGTACGGTAGAAAGTAATTCTTTATGCAAAACAGGCCGCAAAAATTGCGGCCTGTTTTGCATATTCTACTTTTCGGCCTTATCCAAATCTTTGCCGATGTCACGTTGGAAATCCCACGTCAGGTAATCGAGATTGGAAGGAAGTGACAACTCTACTGTATATAAATACTGCAATTCTATTTTTATTTTGCGCGGACGGCATTCCAGTAAATGTCCGCCGCTGGCATGGTCTTCGGTGATGAAATGCAAGTGTACGCCGGGTACGCTTAAGGATGACATGAATGCGGGTGTATAAAACCCGACCATGGTGCCTGTGACATTGCTGAATTCAAAGGTGGGTTGTTCCTTCGCCACTTCCACCAGTGGGCGGTAATTTTCCTGCTTGGGCACGGAGCGTGTTTTTACATATTCAAATTCACCGTCAATGCGAAAGGCGTAGAACAAATTGGGCGAAGGCATGAGTTCCTTCATCCAATTCAGAAATTCTGTATAGGATAATTCCTGTTCCAACTCTTCTGCGCTGGATGGTTGAAAGGAGGTAACGCAGGCGAACGGTGTGCAGGTTTCTTCATCTGTAATCTGACTCGCCTTTCCGTCAGAACCTATGCGATAGATCAACCCATCAAACATCATCATTTCACCATCAAGATCATTAAAAGTACCGAGTCCAAAATCGCCGTGTTTCTTGATCTCGGAAAATGGAATATTCTGTTCGTAAATTCCTTCGACCAGCGCGTTGACAGGCGCGCACAGATAAATTTTATTATCGGCTTTTCTTTTTCTGATTCTGCGTAAAGTTGTCCGTTCCATTTTCGCCTCTTTTAATGATCCCCAGTACCTACCCGATCTTCGGTGTATCCCCAATAATTTCCCAGCCGCGCTGTAAAGCAATGACCTTCAACTTTGCATCTGGATAGACAGCCACAGCATGATCGGCATGTTCAAGCAAAGGCACATCCAAAATCGTATCCCCGTAGGCAACATCCACACGATCAACGCCGAGTCGGCTCAAGACCTGCTCGATCTTCTTTTCATTTGCCATCAACTCACCGACCAGTTTCACACGTCCGTTTACAATTTGAATCGGTGTGCCGATGGTATGCGCGCCGATACGCCTTGCGAACGGTTCAATAAATGGCTCGACCACACTGCTGGCAATGTAAACCTGCGCGCCCTGTTCACGATGTTTGATCAGCCGCGCAACCACATCCTCACGGCGTTTCTCCCAAAAATTATGTTCCACGACCCATTCTGAAGCATGGCTTAATACTTCAGGGTTGGCATCTTTGATATAAGCCAGACTATCCACCATTAATTTTTGTCCCCAGGCCTGCCAGTCTATTAATCCATTTTTTGCGAGCATATACGAAGGCATGATGGCTGCCATATAAAGATTCGCACGGAATGTACTCTGGTTATGTTTTACCCAATCCACCAGCCCTAAAAACGGCGAACCAGTGGTCAACGTGCCCATTAGATCTGATGCAACAATCATGCCATTCCTCTTTTTCTATAATGCCCACGCTCACAAATTACACTTTTTCAAAGACGGGAAAGCGTAATTTATGAGCGCCCTGGATATAAATTAAATTTACGATTCGGGGAGCCTAACACCATAAACGGCCTGTTGGAACCAACAGGCCGTTTATGGTAACTTTAATATTCACTGCTGTACGGCTTTACACCCTGCTCAAACTGCTATTAATCTTGCTAAATACGTTACCGATCATGGGTCCCATAATCAAGAGCGCAGCGATGACAACAATGGCAACTAAAACAAGAATTAACGCATACTCAACAAGACCCTGGCCCTTCTCTTTTGGAGAAAATAACATGTGCAAATACCTCCTTTCTAAAAAAATGAAATGCACTTTATTATAATGAAGAATCGCTAAAAACGGGCTAACAATTCGGTAAACTCGCATGCCCGCCCACAGAGGATTTCCTGATACACTTTAGAAAGAGTTCAAACTGATACGTTACTTCATATTCACATTTATACTGTGGGACATAATTCTACAATGCCTGTTTTACATAAAAAGCCCAAACCACGCCCATTCTCGGTTTCCTATCACACCCAGTTGATATTTATGCTGGCACCCTACCTATTGGGCGCGGCATTATTGGTGGGAGTGCCGGCCCTGCTTTCACTGGCGCTGGCCTTTATACGCTACGATGGCATGTCACCTGCCGTTTGGGTCGGCTGGTTTAATTTCCGCACTGTATTGGCCAACCCGGTAGATTTGCTCTTCCCCATCTCTTTATACAACACACTTTACTTTATTATCCTGGCCGTACCCATTCGCATATTGGGAGCATTGGCGCTCGCAATATGGCTCAGCCGCCAGACCCGCGGAGTGGGGTTGTATCGTGCCGCCGTATATTTACCAACTATCATTCCCGATGTAGCCTACGCCCTGATCTGGTTATGGATCTTCAATCCGCTATACGGCCCGCTTAATTTAATTCTCGGAGCCATCGGGCTTCCCACGCCCGGCTGGCTGGCAGATGCGCGCTTTGCCAAACTTGTTTTTATTGTTATGGCAGCCTTCCAGATCGGCGAAGGCTTCGTTGTTTTACTGGCAGGCTTACAGAATATTCCATCTGAATACTACGCTGCTGCCGCCGTGGATGGAGGCAGTATCTGGCAGCAATTTCGGTATATTACCCTGCCTCTGCTGGCTCCCTGGCTTTTATTGCTCACCCTGCGCGACATTATTCTGAGCAGCCAAAATATATTCACCGCCAACTTCATCATGACCAATGGTGATCCCTATTACTCCACACTCTTTCTGCCCTTGCTGATCTACGAAGAAGCCTTCGACCGTATGCACTTCGGGCCGGCCTCCGCGATGACCGTTCTATTAAGCCTCGCCACAGCCGCATTGATCGGGTTTGTCATCTCTATTGTTGGAAATTGGGGAGAAGCCGATGCCGACTAAACAATCCCCCACGCAACGAAAAATGATTTGGGGGAAACGTGCCCGCGCCATAGGATTTCACATCGTCTCAATTTTGATCTCCGCCTTATTTGTTCTGCCGTTGATTTGGATGTTTGCCGCTTCGCTTCGTCAACCGGGCCTGCCTCCGCCTCGAACAGTGGAGTGGCTGCCCAATCCTTTGGCTTGGTCAAACTATGCGCGTGTATTTCAACTTCTTCCACTCGGGCGTTATATTCTCAACTCACTGCTGGTGGCCGGGCTGGCAATTCCTATTACTCTGGTAACCGCATCGCTGGCAGGCTTTGCAATGGCACAATTAAGCCGCCGCACACAAAGCCGTCTCATCAGTCTGTCTGTGATTCTGCTCATCATCCCCGCCACCGCCGTCTGGCTGGCGCGTTTTATCCTCTTCCGCGAATTGGGATTATTCAACACCTACGCTGCTTTAATTGCGCCCAGTATCATGGGATCCAGCCCATTATTTGTGCTCCTCTTTTTCTGGAATTTTAGACGCATCCCACCTGACCTGTACGAAGCCGCCCGCATAGACGGAGCCAGCCCCCTGAATATTTGGTGGCGCGTGGCTTTGCCCTTATCCACTGCCACCCTCGTTGTGGTCAGCATCCTTACCTTTTTATTGTACTGGGGTGATTTCGTCACGCCCTTGTTCTACCTCAAATCACAAACACTCTACACACTGCCAGTAGGCCTGCGTCAGCTACAGGAACTCGACCGCACCAACTGGTCATTGCTCTTATCGGGGGCAGTCATCATGACCCTGCCCCCCGTATTCTTATTCGCAATCGCGCAGCACTTTTTTTTACAGGAAAACCGCCTGACCGGCATCCATAGACAATAAAGACTGTACCTAGACTGTACCTACTATGAATGACAAATACTTTTATTGCTCATACAATAAAATTCAAAGCACAATTTTTGTGCCTATTAAGATTCTGTTTATTTTTTTTATAAGGAGATATCCATGTCAAAAAAGAATAGAATATTTCTTTCCGTCATTTCCAGTCTCATGCTTGGAGCAATTGCCTTGGGCTTATGGGGCAGGCTGGGGCCGTTGGCGCCCAGAGTGAATCAGGCGCTTGCAAGTAACTCAAGCGCACAACATGTGGAAGAAAAAGAACCGGGAGCAGATCACCCGGATGATGCGAGGCTATTCCGCGCATTATCATTAATGGACGAGAACGGCAGCATTGACCCCAACGGGTTGATTACCGCCGACCAGAAGATTGACGCGATGAAAGCTGCCCAACAGGGAACTTCTGACCAGAAGATTAAAAGCAACGCCTGGTCGTGGATTGGGCCTGGAAACATCGGCGGGCGTGTGCGCTCGATCGTAATCCACCCTACCAGCACAAATATCATGTGGGCGGGTAGTGTCACTGGCGGTATCTGGAAAACCACCGATGGCGGCGCCTCCTGGCAAATCCAAAGTGACTTTATGGCTAACATGGCTGTATCCACCCTGGTGATCGACCCTACGGATCCAAATACACTCTACGCCGGCACCGGCGAGGGCGTGACAAGCCCCGGCTGGAATCCTATTTCAGAGCCGCGCGGCGCCGGAGTTTTTAAGACTACCAACGGCGGCACCACCTGGACTCAACTCTCAGCCACCAACGACTCAAACTGGTACTCGGTCAATCGCCTTGCGATCAGTCCAGCCAATCATCTCATTCTTTTAGCGGCCACAGATACAGGCATCTGGAAAACCATCGATGGCGGCACAACCTGGGCACCAACCACAGGCCCATTCTATGGCATTGATGTGAATTTTAATCCCAGCGATGGCACCAAAGCGGTTGTGGGAGAATATAATGGACGAGCCTGGTATTCAATAGATTCAGGTGATACCTGGACTCTAGCTACAGGGCCGGTCTCCGGTCGTGTAGAAGTCGCTTATGCCGCGAACAGCCCAAGCACCGTATATGCTTCAATAGATGCAAATGGCGGCGAAGTCTGGAAAAGCGTAAATGGCGGCGCAAGTTATTCCAGTGTGAATACTGGAGATAATCTACTAAATGGTCAAGGTTGGTACGATAACATTATTTGGGTTGACCCAACCAATGCCAGTACCATCATCGTGGGCGGGGTTGATCTATACCGCAGTACAAATGGCGGCATTTCATTTACCCAGATCAGTCAATGGTGGGCTTCACCGTTTTCAGCCCATGCAGACCACCACATGATCATTGAAAAACCCGGGTTTAATGGAACCAGCAACACAACGGTTTACTTCGGCAATGACGGCGGCGTGTATCGCGCCGACAATGTGTACACGGTGATTGGAACCACTGGCTGGACCGAATTAAATAATAACCTCGGCATCACCCAATTCTATGGCGCAGCCGGCAACCCCACAACCGGAACCATTGTGGGCGGCACACAAGATAACGGCACCTTGCTCTACACAACCGCCGGCGGCACTGAAGGCTGGACCACCATGTTTGGTGGAGACGGCGGCTGGTCTGCCGCAGATGCGACCGACCCCAATTATTTCTACGGTGAGTATATATATGGGCAAGTACATCGCAGTGATAACGGCGGTGTATATTCTGAAGACATTTGGGGCGATTATTGGGATGGCTCCATGTGGGTCTACAAATCTGCACCCTACATCATCACTGACGCACTAAATCAATATGCAAACTTTATAGCGCCTGTAATCCTTGACCCCAACAACGCCAACCGTTTATTTGTCGGCGGTGAATCTTTATGGCGCACGAATGATGTCAAAGCCCCGCTCACAGCCACCACCGGGCCAGCCTGGTATGCGATCAAAGCCCCCACAACAGGCTACAGCAACATCAGCGCGATCGTGGTCGCCCCGGGCAACTCAGATATCATCTGGGTTGGTCATAACAATGGCGATGTTTATAAGACGAGTAACGGCACTGCGGTTACCCCCACTTGGACACTAGTGGACACCAATTCACCCGGGCTGCCAAACCGCTACGTCACACGCATTGCCATCGATAAAAACAATAACAACAAGGTCTATGTTACTTTCGGCGGTTTTAGCGCAGACAATGTCTGGGTCACTACCAATGGCGGCTCCAACTGGAGCGACATCACCGGCAGCGGCTTAACAGGTTTGCCCGACCTACCCGTCCGCAGCCTCGTGATCCACCCCTATAATTCAAATTGGCTTTACATCGGCACCGAATTGGGTATCTTTACCAGTCTGGATGGCGGCGCAAACTGGAGTCTTCCACACGACGGCCCGACCAACACCCCTGTAGATGAACTATTCTGGATGAATACAAAACTGGTGGCTGCCACCTATGGCCGCGGTTTGTTCACACAGGAAACTACCACCTTCTCGGACGTACCTGGTGCTTATTGGGCTTGGTCCTATGTTGAACGGCTCGCCAGCGCTGGAGTCACCGGCGGATGCGGCGCGGGAATTTATTGCCCCGACGCAACTGTCACCCGCGCCCAAATGGCGGTCTTCCTCTTGAAAGGTATCCACGGCTCAAGCTACACACCGCCCGCTCTGGGAGGCAGTACCGGCTTTACCGATGTTGCAATTGATTATTGGGCAGCGGCATGGATCAAGCAGCTCGCCGTCGAAGGCATCACTGGCGGATGCGGCGCTGGCATCTATTGTCCTGATGCAACGGTCACCCGCGCGCAGATGGCGGTATTCCTCTTGAAAGGCTCCCACAGCTCAAGTTACACACCGCCCGCCTTGGCAGGCAACACTAACTTTACCGATGTGGCGCTGGATTACTGGGCAGCCGCGTGGATTAAGCAACTCGCCGCAGAAGGCATCACCGGCGGATGCGGAGCAGGCGTCTACTGCCCCGAAGCCGAGGTTACCCGCGCACAAATGGCGGTCTTCCTGGTCAAGGCTTTTGGGTTGCCCTAATTAATACGATTACGCTATAGGGGAGTAAAAAAAAATAGACCTCCAGCAGGTATCAGGTTGTAAGACCCGATCAAGCTGGAGGTCTATCCTATTAAAGACCAGTCATGGCAATCGTCACGATACTGATGTGAAGCCTATCCTAAAAACCGCAGAGTGCAGATGCTTGTGCTGACAGTTCGTCTATTGCTCACGTGTCAAAGTATCGGCCTGCCTTGTATTGCGGACTGAAGTCCGCGCTCCGTTATAGGCCAAATGCTTTCACAAGAAAGACGGCCATCTGGGCGCGTGTTACGGGGCTTTCCGGGCAATACATTCCAAGGCCGCAGCCACTGGTTACACCTTCAGACGCCAGTTGTTCGATCCACCGATCTGCCCAGTAGCCGATGGGGACATCATTAAAAACGCCGCTGGCGCCAAGCGGATTGTAAGCTGAACCGTGCGTGGCCCTCAAAAGGAAGACGGCCATTTGCGCACGGGTCACAGTTTCGTCGGGACAATAATTCCCGTTGCCGCAGCCGCTGGTGACGCCTTCCAATGCCAGTTGTTTGACCCAGGCGGCAGCCCAATAGTCCACGGGCACATCCGTAAAACCGCTGCCAGCGTCCACAACGGGCGGCGTATACGCAGAACCGTGAATTCCTTTTAAGAGAAAGACCGCCATCTGGGCGCGGGTTACGATCTCAGCGGGACAATATAGCAAACTGGGAGTCGTGACGCATCCGCCGGTGATGTTGGAGTTTTTCAAAGTCTCAATCGAGGACCAGGCCCAATAATTTTTGGCAACATCTGCGAAGGTTGTTTGCAAAATATATTCATCGCGCTTAGTTGGGGTACGGCTCCAAAATTGGAAGTTGATCTGAGTTTCTGTGGCAGTAACGAGCATGGCCCCATAGTTGTTGTTATAACGGACTTCGCTCCCGGCTAGCGGCGTATAGAATGGATAGATGCTATAGCCGCCCAGTCCATTTACAAAATAAGGAAGGTCATCCACCACAATTCTTTCGTAGGTATGATCGTGCCCAGCCAGGACAGCGTCTGCGCCCCAGCCTTTGTAGTCCCATTGCATATACACATTGGAGCCGTGTGAGGCGGAGGAATAGGGCGCGTGATGAAGAAGAACAATCTGCCAGGGAGAGGTGGATGCGGCCAATCCGTTTTTCAGCCAGAGGGCCTGCGTGGATGAGGCGCTGGTTCCATCCGGTTCACGCGGGTCACTATCCAGCGCGAAGAAATGAATCGGTCCTTGTATAAAATCGTAATAGCGTTCATTACCGGGCAGGCTAAAGTAATCAAGATAGGGCTGCGCATTGGGTGTCTCCCAATCATGGTTGCCAAGAACGGGAAAGAATTTATTCGTCGCGGCTCCAGCGCCATACGAGCCTTGATATGGATATATATAGTCGTGATAATACTGACCGATATTGGGGTCGATTTCTGCGGCGGAGCCGGTGGAATAATTATTGTCGCCGAGTGTGACAATAAACTGCGGGTCCCAGCTTTTTACAAGCAAGGAAACATCCTCTTCAGGCTGGCTGGCTTTTCCATAATCGCCGATCACTGCAAAGCGTATGGGATCAGGGTTGGAAACTGTTTGAGCAGATGTTGTAGTATTGCCCAGCCATAGCAAAGCGCAAAACGATAAAAACAAAGCAATTCTTATTTTGGAAATCATAAAATTCTCATCCTTTGACAACCAAGCTGGGCTATTTCTTAAAGGCTTTTTCACCACAGAGGCCACGAAGAACACGGAGAAAAACCATTAAAAGCCTTTGTGGTGAATGCTCTTTTTCGATTGACAATTTATACTTACGAAACACTCCAAGAACTATCTCCTATAATTCTTACCGCCTAAAACATATTAAGACATTAAGGCAGGTTGAATGTTTTCACAAGGAAAACGGCCATCTGGGCACGGGTCACGTTGGCATCCGGACAGTAGATGCCCGCCCCGCAGCCGCCGGTGATGCCTTCGGCCGCAAGTTGTTCGATCCATTGATTTGCCCAATAGCTGAGCGGCACATCGCTGAAAATTCCAACAGCGGCGGGCGGTGTGTAGGTGGAGGTATATTTGGCTTTCAAAAGGAAGATCGCCATTTGCGCGCGAGTAACGGTTGCATCGGGACAATAAATGCCCGCGCCACAACCGCTGGTAATGCCTTCAGCGGCGAGCTGCTTAATCCATGCGGCGGCCCAGTAATCCGTTGCGACATCTGCGAAGCCAGTGCTGACTCCGACAACGGGCGGCGTATAACTGGAGCCATGAATACCTTTCAAAAGGAAGACTGCCATTTGCGCGCGAGTGACAGAATCTTCGGGGCAATAATTCAGCGGCGTGGTTGAACATCCGCCGGTAATGCCGGCGCTATACAATCTTTCGATCCATGACCAGGCCCAATAGGATGGAGCTACATCTGAAAAACCAGAAGCTTCAATTTTATAAATTCGGCCGCCATAATAATCTGTAACATATAAATTCCCATCTTCGCCTTCGCCAAAGGTTGTGATGGTGTACTCTGTATCTGAAAGCTCAACCGCATTCCATATGTTGCCATTCGGTGAAGCGCCCCAAATACGGCCCGTGCAAAGATCTCCATACAGATAAACGCCATACAAACTCGGATAGGCATTCCCACGATAGCGATAGCCGCCGGTAATGGAGCAGCCATTACTATCTGATACGCCATGGTTATATTCCACAAGCGGGGTTGTAATTGTTCCATGCGTACATGCGCTGGGATTGGAGAAGGGATGCAGCCCTTCATAACACGGCCAACCATAATTTTGCCCGCCCGTGCTGGCATTGGATTGAACATTGACCTCTTCCCAATCATTTTGACCCACATCCGCAACGATCAAATCACCCGATAATTGGTCAAAAGAAAAACGCCAGGGGTTGCGCAACCCCAAAGCCCAAACTTCATCAGCAACGGCGGCATTCGAGTTGAATGGGTTGGTAGCAGGAATCTCATACGGCGCGGCACCATCTACATCGATGCGCAGCAATTTTCCGAGCAGGGATGCGCCGTCCTGGGCACTACTTCCGCCTGTGCCGCCATCGCCTGTGCCAATATATAAATATCCATCCGGGCCGAATTGCAATTGACCGCCGTTATGATTCGCGGCATTAGGATGTGGAATTGTCAAAAGGATGGAGGCTGAAGAGATATCCACGATGTTTGGATCGGGAGAAATATGATACCGCGCGACAACCAGCGCTCCATTTGACAAGCCTGTATAAAACACATATAAAAACCCATTGTTTTCGTAATCAGGATGAAAAGCTACGCTTAAAAGTCCACGCTCACCACCGCCTGAAATCAAGGATGAGATATCTAAAAAGGGCGCGGCTACCATCTGGGTTCCATCATAGATCATGATTTGCCCGCCTTGCAGGGTAATGAACACCCGCCCAGACGCATCTCCGGCATGGGTGATCGAGACCGGGGAATCTAGTCCGCTGGCGATTTGTGTAAAGCCCAGTAACGGGGGCGAGTCGGTCAGCGAGAAAGACTGATTAAAATTAGACTTTTCGGAAGGCAACGCAAAAGCCGCATTTGCAGAACCCAGCAAACTTAAAACAAAGAGCATGGCCAACAGTTTACGCATCATATTTTCCTCCGGGATTTTTTAAAATTATGACATACTCCATCATAAACCCTATCCCCCGTTTACCCTACTCTGTTTTGATACGAGCCTGCCGCGCGATAAAGATATGGCGTAAATCAATCTGTGATGTTACACTAAAAATTACGAAAAGCGTTTTGATTCATTCCCCCGCGCCGCAACATGCCACACGCTGGCATTACCCCCTACCTTCCCCGCCAAGACCAACGTTCAATAATAATACAATGCGTATTACAAGGAGATACTGTGCAAAAAAACCGCTACCTATCAGGCATTATTTTCACCTGTTTAATCATTCTGACCGCCGCAGGATGCACGTTCTTCAGTAGTAAAAAATCAAGTCTCGAACCATCCAACGGCCAGCCGGTCATTGACTTAGCCTATTGCAATGTTAATACACCTTCCGATCTATGTGTTGCATCTTTTGGAATCGAAAACGGAGATAAAACACTGGTCAACTTTATTGCCTCGGACCCGGAATTCCCTGAATTCAACTTGAAAATCCAACGGAATGGAATTCAAAGCGATTATGAATGTGTACGGGTTGAAGATTTCCCCACCAGTTTCTATTGTGTTGGAGAAAAAATTTCACTGGGCGAAACCATAGAAATGGAAGTTGTTTCAAAAACCGAAGAAACCCTGATCGCAAAAGGGAATCTGAATATCTCCTTCCTGGCAGTCTCAACTTCAATTGCCATGATGCCCAAGACCGATACAACACCTTCGGCCGTTACAACAGCCGCCACCCAAACGCCACCGCCACAAGTCACAGCAACTGTAGCGGTGGGGATTCGGGCCACAGCGACCCCTGTTGACACGTACCCTAACTCCTCGTACCCATAAGCATGAATGAATATACTACTTGAAGGGTGGCTGGTTCTTTTATATAACTGGACCATCATCGCCTGGATTCTGCTCACCCTCCTTTCAGGCTATATCATTGTTCTGCACATATTAAAATATTTTTTTGAAGATACACTGCAGGCTGCCGAGTATTTCTCGCTGGGACTGGCAGGCAGTGTATTACCCATTCTATTTGGCGCGCTGGTTCTCTTTTCACAGAATATTTTTCAAAGAATAGACTTAAGCATACTCCTCCTATTGTTGCCCGCGGCTCTGGCAACGACTCTTTTTCAGCGACGGCGGGGGAAAGCCGCGGTTCAAAGATCAAACTCAACCCTGCCGGTATTAATTCTGATCCTGCTGGTTTCCATTTTTCTTCGGCTGGTTTTTGTCTCGCGCATCACCACGCCCTTGTATTTTGACTCGGCAGAACACTATAGAATTCTGCGCTCCCTGTTGGGAATATATAGATCATCGCAGTCAATTCTGCAAACGAATCTGCCTGTTTCAGGCTATTACCACCTGGGATTCCATTTAATTACAGCAGTCATGCCTTCTTCAATTCAATGGTACGTTATGGATACCATGATGCTATTGGGGCAAATTATTGTTGCCATGATCCCCATTCCTGTCTTCTTTATCGTCAGGCACGAAACAAAATCAGAGCAGGCCGGAGTATTCGCAATCTTGCTAGCCGGCATAGGCTGGTACATGCCGGCCTATGCTCTAAACTGGGGAAAATATCCAGCGCTGACCAGTTTGCTGATGGTGCAGTTCGTGGCAGGCGCCGCGTACGCTGCTTTTCATTCCAAAAATGTTCAGTTAACACAGTGGAAACGATATGCCCTGCCCGCTCTGGGAATCGTGGCGGCGGGTCTTATTCACGCCCGGTCTTTGATCGTGATCGGAATTATCTTCAGCGCCTGGGGACTGGCAAAATGGCGGCTGAATTTCTCCAAGCCAGTTCAAGCCTGGCTTTTATTTTTATTGTGCGGCGGGATACTGGCAGAATTAATCCATATCCGCTCGATTTCGATTCTTAGCGTGGTATTCGACCCCTATCTGCAAAGTGGACACCTACTCACTACGCTGGTTATATTATTGACCGTGTTTGCCTATAGAACCTTCCCGCAGCTTGCCGCGGCCAGCCTGCTGACCATTTTCTTTTTACTCGCCAGCCTGTTGATTCCGATTAACATCCTATCCTCCAGCCGCGGCTATCAAACCCTGCTGGACAGGCCGTTTGTTGAGATGATCCTATATCTTCCATTGGCAATGCTGGGCGGGCTGGGATTCGCCGCGCTGAATCTCTATCTGCACAGGATCACGCGCAGACAAAACAAACCATTTAAAGTCATTCGAATTTTAACAAGCGCCTTCATTGCAGGCGCCGTCTTCTTTTATGCATTTTCAAATTACAACTTTCATCCCTCCGATTGCTGTCAAATTGTGAGCAGTGACGATCTTGTGGCTTTTGATTGGATAAAAAGGAACGCGCCCCCGGATGCTACCATCCTGATCGCCACCATGAATCTGGATATATTTACATCCAATGCGCCGGAAGGCTTCGCCGGCGCAGACGCGGGGATTTGGCTTTCCTCGCTTGTCAAACGACCTACGCTTGGCGCACCCAACTCCCTGGATTTTAGCCAACCCAGCACGCTCGACGCGCTTTGCATGGATACCGTGCGCTATGTTTATGTGGGGGGAACACAACAAAGTTTTAATGAGTCGGGGTTGAAAAGCAATCCAATTTGGTATCGAAATATATTTTCCCTGCCGGGCGCGCGTATCTATGAAACGATCGGATGCGCTCTTGATGGATAGTATTCTTTTACAACGACTCAGCCCGCCCGACGGTAAACCGTGCGGGCTACTCTTACAAAATCGGCTACAACCGATTAGTCCGCTTTGCGAAGCAAAATAGCACGGGGGGCCATGATACTGTTGCCGAATATAGTAAAATAAATTTCACATCATTCAGTCAAAGGTCAACCATGCAGCAAATTAAACTTCTTCGTTTTCTTCGCAACATTCAGTGGCGCGGGGCGCGTGCCGTCACCTGGATAAAAAACAGGAGGATCCACGCAAGTCAGGCGCGCGAAATGAACCGCGCTTTATTTGCAGATACCGCTCAATTAGACAAACTGGAACTTAAAAAAACCATCCAAAAAATGCATGAGCTATGCACAGCGCGCGGGTACGACAAGGACACCCATGATTTTTGGGAAACCCACATCTACCGCATGATGTTGACCGAAGCATGGATCGCTGAAATTTTACAGTCACTTCCAGAAAACGCAAAAGCCATCGATCTGGGCGTGGAAAGCATTACCAGTGACTACTGGCGTTTGCAATTTCCAACCATAGAGTGGCGCAATACCGATTGGGATTTACGCAATCCATGGAAAACAGAGGCCGGGGCAACAGACCTGATCGTCTGCACGGAGTTGGTGGAACATCTCTCTGACCCGATCAGTGAAATATTCAATGAGGGTTTTTATAAACTTGGGTTTATGGCTTTGTTGCGCGAGAGTTATCAGGCGCTTAAGCCCGGCGGCTATCTCTTTATCACCACCCCCAACGCGGCCTCTGTTTTGCACGTCAGGTTGACCTTGCAGGGCGACCCGCCCTGGTTCTTTACCAAACATGTCCGCGAATATACAATGAATGAAGTGGTTCAGTTAACAAATGAAGCAGGTTTTGAACTTGTGCGTAACAGGGACATACACTGTATGTCTGTCATGGCCTATTCAGATTTCTCCCCCATTTTTCAGATTTTATTGGAGAACGGTTTCGACACGCATGGACGCGGAGATGATCTATTCGTGGTGGTTAGAAAATCCATTCATGTTATTTAATGTGAATAATGGATAAAGAATTTCTACCGCGGAGGCGCAGAGTCCGCAGAGTTTTTAAGTGCTTTTCTCTGCGTCTTATTACCCTGCAGGCTGCGGTCAGAATTTGATGTTTTTTGGCTGAACAAGTCTTATCCATTATCCGCGTTATTTAATCGCCGCGAACAGACCTGTTCCCCCCTAGCGGCTCAATTGTTTGAGATCTTCTTCGACCATCATTTCAACCAGTTCACGAAACGAAACGCTCGGTTTCCAACCCAATACGGTATTGGCTTTGGTGGGGTCCGAGATCAGCAAATCCACTTCTGCGGGGCGATAAAATTGCGGGTCTTGAATGACATGTTCCTGGTAATCTAAATTTAAGCAGGCAAAGGCGATCTCACAAAACTCTCTAACAGAATGCGTTTCACCTGTTCCGATCACGAAGTCTTCGGGGGTTTCGTGTTGCAGCATCAACCACATGGCACGCACGTAATCGCCGGCGAAGCCCCAATCGCGCTCGGCATCCAGATTGCCCAGGCGCAGTTCCTTTGCCTTGCCCAGTTTGATGGCGGCGGCGGTGCGGGTGATCTTGCGCGTTACAAAATCCAAACCCCGGCGCGGACTTTCATGATTAAACAAAATTCCTGAGACGGAATACAGATCATACGACTCGCGATAGTTGACGGTGATCCAGTGACCGTAGACTTTCGCAACCCCGTACGGGCTTCTGGGATAAAAGGGAGTGGTTTCACTCTGCGGCACTTGCAGTACCTTTCCAAACATTTCACTGCTGGATGCCTGATAAAAACGGGTCTTGGGGTTGGTCTGACGGATGGCATCCAACATGCGCAGGACGCCGATGGCGGTTACTTCGGCGGTGAGCACGGCTTGCTGCCAGGAAGCAGGGACAAAAGATTGCGCGCCCAGGTTGTAAATCTCTTCGGGCTTGTAGGTTTCAAGGATGGAGACGAGTGAGCTTTGATCGTGCAAGTCACCTTGAATCAGGGTCAGGTCATCTTGAATGTGACTGATCCGCTCAAAGTTCATCGAGCTGGTGCGCCGCGACATTCCGATGACATTGTAGCCTTTTGATAATAAAAATTCCGCCAGATAGGAACCATCCTGACCTGTGAGTCCTGTGATAAGCGCTGTTTTCATGGTTGTTCTTCCTGTTTAATAATTTACGTGTATTTTTCTTGTTGGAAGATTTATTGAAATTCCCGGCTTTTAACAACAGGAATTGCTAAATATTAATGATTTGATATTCCCGGTCTGATTACCTTACATTTTCAAAATCAGGACGCTGACCGCGCAACGTCCAAAAAGCATTGTGTAAAGTAATCAGATTCCCGGTCATATATTCTTATAACTTGTACCCGGCTTTTAATGCATCGTTGCGAAACATGATAACGGTGTCAAGAGAATATTCATCCAAACTCTTCCCAACAAGAGATAGTTTTTTAAGGATATCGTACGTCACGGTAATCACGTGACAACCGATATCGTCCGCGTGAAAAATATTCAACAATTCACGCGGACTGGCCCAGATCAATTCCTGAGTCTTATGGGGTGACATAATCTCCACCGCTTCCTTCATCAATGGCATCGGATCGCGTCCGGTATCTGCTATCCGTCCTGCAAAGATCGAAATATAGGATGGGGCATGGCTTTCCAGCGCCTTGGAAATGACACGGACCTGTTCCAGAGTCATTAATGCGGTTACATTTAATTGCACACCCTCAAGAGCAAGGCGGCGCACCAATTCTGTTGAAGTTTCTCTGCGTGTATTGGTCACTGGAATTTTGACGTATACATTTTTACCCCAGGCTGCAATCTTTCGTGCCTGACGTTCCATTTCATCAAATTCATCAGAGAAAACTTCGAATGAGATCGGGCGATCGGGGATTTTTTCCAATACATCCCGTGCAAATTTTTCGTAATCTGATATCCCACTCTTTTGCATCAGAGTAGGATTTGTGGTGAAGCCGGTAATATATGGATTGCGGTAAAGTTCCAAGATACCATCCAAATCGGCCCCATCAGCAAAAATTTTTACTTTCAATTGTTCAAGTGTTTTCATGGTTGTCCTTTCAAAATTATGTTTGCCATAAAAGCGGTATCTTCCACTGTGAAATCAGCAGAAAGACCGTTATATACTTCAGCATAGTGGTAGTCAACAAAAATCGTGCTAAGTCCGGCGGCTTGGCCAGCAGCAATATCCTTCCAGCGGTCGCCAACCATCCAGCTTTGTGAAAGATCCAGGTCATATTTTTCTGCCGCCTGGAAAATTAGGCCAGGCTTCGGTTTGCGGCATGTGCAATCATCTGCATTGTCATGATAACAGACAAAAATCTCCCTTACGGGCAATCTGAATTGAATCAAATCGTTAAATCTATCCACATTTTCTTTGGATTGGGTGCCGCGCGCCACATCCGGTTGATTGGTAATTCCGATCAAAATATAACCTGCATCAGCTAGCAAAAGCAGTGAAGCGATGGATCCAGGAATAAGCTCAAATTCTTCCATTGTGCTGGGTGGGTAGGGCTTTCCTTCGCGGATGATTGCACGGTTTATGATTCCATCGCGGTCAAGAAATACCGCCGGGGTGCCGGTCATCTATTTAACAGACTCCCATTTCGTTTGAGAAGCTTTTAAACGCGGGTGTGTGACCAACAAATGCCATACAACCGAGTGAAATGCCTCTGTGTGGGGGGTAACATGCTCAGGATTCACTGTGGGTACGATCACACAGGCATCAGCTACCTGCGCGGTATAACCGCCATCCCGCCCAACGATTCCCAGTGTTTTCGCTCCAACTTCTTTTGCAAATTGAAGAGCCAAAACCAGATTGGGACTGACATTTTTTTCCAAATTTCCTCCGCCAACAGAAAAGATCATAATGGCATCCTTTGAATTTAAATGGCTACCTGCCAGCCAGGCTTTGAAAACGGAGGCCCACCCCTCGTCATTGGTACGCGCGGTCAGTTCCGAGACATTGTCGGTGGGAGCATAGGTCTCAATGCCCACGATCTTGCGGAAATCGTTAACGGCATGGGATGCATTGGCCGCGCTGCCCCCTACCCCCAGCACAAATAATCGCCCGCCTTCCTGACGAACTCCAACTAACACATCCACCATTTTTTCAATGGCAGCGGTATCCAGTTTATTTAGGATTTCCACCGCCTCTGCAATAAAAGTTTGAATAAATTTCATGGTTTCTCCTTAAATAAAAAATGATTTGAGTCTTTCTTTAACACTTCGTCCAATTCACGAAGTCCTTTATGCGAGCCAATTTCATGAAATCGTTGTTGTACTATGTATGCCGCAAGTTTCTTCTCCTGGGCAAGGTCACGATATATATCTGCGAGGTCTGTAGACTCTCCATCCTGTATATTCTTGAAAACATCAGGTTGGCAAATTCCCAAGCCATAGTCTATGAACTCCATTGCCGGAGATCGGTCATTTTTATCATATTTCACGAGCGTTCCGCCCCTCATTTCCACATTACTGGTATCCCACTTGCCTTCATTACGATAGACTGTCATCAGCGCCGGTTGAGCGGAGGATTCAAACGCAGCCTGAATTTCTTCATAATTGCATGGCAGGTAAGAATCACCGTACAAAATAAAAAATGGCTCCTGCAGATGATTAAGCGCCCGGCGAACTGCTCCGCCTGTTCCCAATGGTTTATCGCCATCGAATACATAAGAAACCTGCATATCAAATTCTGAGCCGTCGCCCACATAATCACGGATCATATCCCCACGATACCACGCAGAAATAACAACACGCCGCATCCCATGAAAGTGCAGCAAGCGAAGTTGATGGGCAATAAAAGGCTTCCCGCCGACTTCCACCAACGCCTTGGGAATCTTCTCGGTAATGGGACGCAGACGCGTTGCCAATCCGCCTGCCAGGATAACAACCGGGTAGAGGATCATCCAATTAAAGTCTTTGTTCCTTCAAAGTCGAAGCGGAAACGCACTTCTTCCAGGCCGGCCTTGGTCATGGCATGGCGTAAACGGTTGCGGTCTTCGGCGTAGAACATCAAAAAGCCGCCGCCGCCCGCTCCGACCAGCTTCCCGCCCAATGCTCCGTTCTTCATGCCGAGTTCATACCATTCATCAATCTGGGCATTGCTCATGCCCTTTGAGCGTTTACGTTTGTGTTCCCAATGTTCGTGCATCAATACACCAAACTCAGACGTTCTTCCAGCCACCAATGAATCCTTACTGCGCAGGCCTAATTCCTTAACATAGTGCATGTTATTAAGCATGTCCTCGTCCATCTCCTTGCTGCGTTTATCCTGATCTTTCAGAATGTTGGAGGCGCTGCGGGAAAATCCTGTGAAGAAGAGCAGTAAATTATCTTCAAGGTCAAATAGTGTATCCATGCTGATCTGTAAAGGATGGGCATTGACCGAGTCGTCCTGATTGAATTCAAAACAGGTAATGCCGCCATAGGCTGCAATATATTGATCCTGCTTGCCAATCGGCTCTTTTAGAATATCCAGTTCAATCTGACAGGCGAGACGCGCTAGTTCGTCCGGCAGGATCAGGCGGCGGCGATGAGAAAAAAGCGCTTTTAGAAGGGCGGTCGTAAAACTGCCCGACGAGCCAAGACCTGTTCCGGAAGGAATATCGGCCAGAGTTGTAATTTCCAACTGAGGAGTCTTGAAATCCAATATGCGGATGGCTTCGCGGATAATGGGGTGCTGGATTTCATCCAACGCTTCAACTTTTTCTAATTGCGAATATTTCAAAAAAATTCCAGCAGTGAACGGGCGCATGACGGTCACGAAAACATATTTATCAATGGCAGCAGAGATCAAGAAACCGCCAAACTGACGATAATACGAAGGTAAATCAGTACCTCCACCACCTAGTGTGATGCGCAAGGGACTACGCGTAATAATCATAACCAGACTCCTTGTATATTTTTTCAACCGCCAACAAGGCGGCACGAGCATCATTCAAATTGGCAGAGGGCATACGGTCCAAGCGGACATCTTCCAGAAACTCGGCGAACTCCAATGCCCACGAATTATCACCGCGTGGGTATTCCCAAATCGTAGTATCAGGCGGTCCCATTTCCGGCAGCATCTTGTAAAAAGATAGGCGTTCAAGGCCATAACTACCCCCCAAGCCTTCGATATGAAGTTTGGCTTCGCGCCCGTAGATTTCGAGTGAAAACAGATTTTTCCATTCACTGCAGCTGACATGCAGGAAGGCTGTTTGTTTCTTTTCAGTTTTCAGCAACATAAACCCATTATCGTCGACCGGCATATCCCAAAAATAGGTGTGCGCAAAACCCTGGATCTCAGTGAAGTCACCCAGAAACCAGCGCGAAAGATCGATCATATGCACCCCTTGATCGATTAATTCACCCCCACCGGAAAGCTTCGGGTCGGCGCGCCATTCACGGTCATATCCTTTACGGCCGCCGTGGCCATAGCGGCCGCGTATAAACATCAATTCGCCGAGTTCACCAGCATCCACCAGTTGACGGGCTTTTAATAATGCCGGATGATAGCGATGGTTAAAGCCCACTCGCACCAGCACCTTGTTATTCTTTGAAGCCTCGATCAATGGGTCTAGTTCGGCTACATTGCGGGCGGCGGGTTTTTCCACCAATACATGTTTGCCAGCCTGCACAGCCGCCAGGCTGGTTTCGACCAGCACGTCGTTGGTTGTGGCCACGACCACAATATCCACATCTGCGCGTTGGACGGCGGCAAGCCAGTCTGTTGTTGCATCGCAGCCGGGGAATCCAGCCGCGAGCGCCTGCGCTCTTTTTAGATCAACATCGGCGCACACAATCAGTTTTGCGCCGGCCAATGTTTTCGAGCGTTTCTGCCCGATCAGGCCACAGCCAAGAATGGCTACCCCGGGAATTTGATTCATAGGTCACCCCACGACTGGCCGCGATCCTTTGGGACAATGCGGCGCAGAGTATAAATATCAGTTTTTTGCAGATCATCCAAATGCTGCGGGAAATTCTCCCACGGATCCCATACCGCGCTGATCAGTTTTCCGGTTATCCCGTCGCTGGCAGCGGATGCCAGATACACTGACAGTTCCGCGCCTCGTTCCAGCGGCGCGCCGCCTTCGGTTTTTTGTTTTATGGAACGCTCGTAAAATGCCTTACCCACTTTTTCCGGCCCAGCTTCCAGTACTTCATCCAACAGCCGGGTATTGAGTGCGCCGGGCGCAATGGAATTCACATCAATGCCATCTCGCTTCACTTCTTCGGCCAATGTCTCCATAAACCGTACGATTCCAGCTTTTGATGCGGCATAAGCGCTGATAAACGGTAAAGGAGCAGTGGCTCCTCCGCCAGAGAGTTGGATAATTTTTCCGTACTGGTGTTTACGAAAATGAGGCAGAAGCGTTTTGGCGGTCAAAATCGAACCCAAAAGATTGACTTCAATCGCCTGTACCCACTCCTCCCAATTTACATCTTCAATCGGCCCCTTGGGACCATAGACGCCGGCGTTATTGACCAGGATATGGATTTTGGGAAAGGCCTTCAAAGCTGCGGAGAAAAGCTGATCGACATCTTCCCGTTTCGAAACATCGGCACGGATCGCTTCAACCCGTTGACCTGTTTTGCAAAGACTTTGCAGTTCTTTCTGCACTTCAGCCAGTTTGGATTCGTCACGGGCACACAGCATAAGATTGGAGCCCGCCTTGATATAAGCATGGGCAATTGCTTTTCCAAAACCCTGGTTTGCACCTGTAATTACGGCAACGCGGTTGGCCAGTACATCGCTCATAACTCCACCGCTTTCCCTACAGTTACATACTTAACTGCGGGAGTTACCCCAAGCGAAGCAAACAGAAAGCGATTGGCATCCACTACCAGCGGATTACGCAGGGCCGATAGTACATTGGCAACGTCAACCGAGCGGTACTCGGGCCATTCTGTTGCGACAACCAGTGCATCTGCATCGCGCACGGCTTCCAGTGGAGAAGCGCACAAGCGAATCGCAGAAAACTGAGCGGGCAGGTTTTTTAGCGCCGGGTCATGCGCTTGTACAGTGGCTCCCTGTTCCAAGAGCCACTGACAAAGTTCGATGGCGCTGGAGCGACGCAACGTATCCGTGCCAGGTTTATACGTCAGACCCCAGACAGCGATGGTTTTTCCTTTAAGGCCGCCCAGCAACTGACTGAGGCGGCGGCGCGGCCAGTTTTTATGGGCATCGTTACTGGCGCGTATGGCGGGGACAAGATGAATGGGCAAATCGTTCGCCTGGCCGAGTTTGGTCAAAAAAGCAATATCGCGCGCGAGGGTACCGCCTGCAAAGGCCCCGCCGGGACCCAGATAGGCTTTGGGACCGATACGAGACTCGGATTTCAATCCGCGCTCCACTTCACTGGCGTCTGCGCCAACCTGCTCGCAAATTGCCGCGATCTCATTGATGAATGTGACCGAGGTGGCCAGAAAAGCATTTAATGCATGTTTGGTCATCTCAGCAGATTCGACTGACATCCATTCAATGTGATCCGTGAATGGAGATAGTAATTCTGTAATCACTTTACGGCTTGTCACGTTGCGTGTGCCAACCACAACACGGTCTGGTTGTGTGAAAACGGAGATGGCTTTGCCAAGCCGCAAGTTTTCAGGTGAATATGAAAACGAGAAGCTTAGAGCAGGCCGTGACTGGGCCAACAATGTCTCGAGGCGTTTGCTGGTACCCACTGGCAGTTGAGATGAAATCAATACTTCCTGACCCGCTTCCAGATAAGGAAAGAGGCGGGACACTCGTTCGACAACGTAATCAACATCCGCGTTATCTTCATCATCCACAGGAGTATCATACGTCACCCAGATCACCTGCGCCCCGCGCACTGCCTCTTCTGCGCTGCTTGAAAAATCAAGTGCGCCAGACTCCAATCCCTTTTTAACCAAATCCTCCAACCCCGGCTCAAAAAGCGGCGGCTGGCCGTTTTTTAAGTTGCTGACAACCGTTTCGTCAAAATCCAACCCGGTGACGTGGTGCCTTCCTGAAGCCAGGCATGCGGCGGTCACCGTTCCAAGATGCCACAGACCCAATACACAAACTTTCATGAGCGCTGCTCCAAAAGCCATTGATTGGCTTGTAAATATTCCAGTGTGCGGATAATGCCCTCGCGGATGGTGAGTTTTGGTTTCCAACCCAAAGCCCGCACTCTGGATGTGTCGAGAAAAATGAAGGGATTGTCCCCGATCCAGCCGCGCTCGCCGCCAGCGTATGCCCTTTGCGGATTTAATTTCAAATGTTCGCAAATCCAGCCGATGGAATCGTTCACTTCACAATATTCGTCGGTACCAAGATTATAAATATTTACTTTTTCGTTTGATTTTTCAACTACAAATAGAATCGCATCGATGCAATCCTGCACATAAAGATAGGATTTGCGCTGGCGGCCATTGCCCAGAATATATAACTCTGCAGGATTCTGGAGCAGTTTTTGATAAAAATCAAAAACATGTCCATGCGAATACCGTTCGCCAAGAATAGAAACAAAACGGAAGATATAGCCCTGGAAGCCGTAGCCTTCACAATAGGCTTGAATTAATCCCTCTCCTGCTACTTTGGAAGTTCCATACAGAGAAGTTTGAACAGGGAAGGGCGCATCTTCGGGGGTGGGAATTACTTTTGCTTCCCCATAGACCGAGCCTGTTGAAGAGAAAGCCATGCGCCGAATCCCATTTGCGCGCATGGCCTCCAAAACATTGAACGTAGCAATCGTGTTCTGCTCCAAATCTTTACGCGGATGCTCCGTGCCAAAACGCACATCGGCGTTGGCTGCCAAATGAAAGACAAACTCTGCGCCTTGCATGGCTTCGGTCAGAGCGGGCAAGTCCAGTGTATCGCCGCGCACAAGGGTAAAAGCAGGAGAGTTGATCGCTGAGGCGATGAACTCCTCCTGCCCCGTGGAAAAATTATCATAGCCAATAACACTATGACCATCGGATAAGAGGCGGTCTGCAAGGTTGCTGGCAATAAAGCCGGCAACGCCGGTAATAAAATATTTCATGTGCTTATTGTTTACTCCTTCGTAATTTTTGCAAAGCGATATTTTATAAGCGCGCGTAACCTCATGAAGATGCTGTAAAATATATTTTCCTCAATCTAAAAAAGAACGGAGCCTATTTTTGCGTAATTTTTTTTCAAAATTACATTCAATTCACAGCGCAGATTCTAGCCGGGTATTTCCACATATGCCACCCATCTAGAATAATTATTCCGAGAAAGAACCAAATCGGCTTTAACATTTTCCATATGCAATTAGGTTTGTTGAATAACCAAGCATATCAATACTATCCATAAGAAGCTTTGTGCCTTTAGGAAACAGTTGGCGAAACTCCCTCTTACTTAGGAGGTTTAAATTTTCCTCCTTACTCCAAAATTTTTCGCCAAAAGAGGATAATACTTTCCGATACATAGGCTTGGGCAACCAGTGCAAAAAAGGTACAACGGTATGAAATTCAATTGGAAACCATCGATTCGGGGTAGTGATGAAAAAAGAGTTGGAAACACGAATAATTTCCCTTACAAATTGCATCTGAGCGTCTTTACTGCCTACATGTTCAATAACAGCATTACTAAACACAATATCGAATTTTTTATCTTCAAAAGGCAAGGGCATATCCGGGTATACCTGGATGAATTGTATCCCCGGATATTTTTCTTCAAGGTGGCTTCCATCTTCAGTCCCAACGCAAACGATTTTATCCTTGTAAGGATACATTTTCTCGAAATAATTGGACTCAACAAACCTATCATCACTGGTAACGCCAACATCAAGGATTAAATGATGAGACTCAGGCAACAGGTATTTCATAAATCTAGAAAACATTAATTTCCGATAATGCAACGATAGCCGTGATGCGATCGGGATTTTTCCAGTATTTTTATATAAATTAGATGTGCGCATTGTGTGAACCTCCTGTTCACTCATTTTAGTATTCGTTCGTTAACTCCATAAAGCCAGGCATCCTTATGATGCAGCATTTCATGAGACTTTCTTATTCCTTCGTAATTTTTGCAAACCGATATTTTATAAGCGCGCGAATCCAAGTAAGGGGATCGCGAAACATATTAACCTTTTTACCCTCAGCGAAAGAACGCGAATTGTAGTTAGTAGGAATTTCTATTGGGATGTATCCCTTGCGAATCAATTTGATTACTAATTCAAAATCAAAATCAAAGCGGTTGCATTCGAAACTAAGGTTATACAGGCAGTCGCGGTGAAAAATCTTAAACATGGTAAATGGGTCCTTAAGACGTTGTCCATATATTATATTCAGCAGGGTAACAAAAAGGACATGCCCAAAGTTAAGATAGGTTGATAATTGCTGTTGGTCGCTAAAGTGGCGCATTTTCCATTTCCCGCCATGCCGCGCTCCAAGTACAAAGGGCTTTCTATAGGATATAACCGGTTCGATCAAAGTCTCATAATCATTCAGGTCATATTCAAGATCTGCATCCTGGATTAACACTACATCACCGCTCGCATTTTCAAATCCGGCGCGGACGGCATTGCCTTTCCCAAGTGCTTTTTCCTGTAAAATGATCTTTACTTCAGGGTGGTCTTTATATTGCAGTACCAGTTCGCGCGAGTTATCCTTGGAATTACTTTCCACGATAATAATCTCTTTTTGTATGCCTGGCAGACTTAATTCCAATAACTGATCCATCAATATTGAGAAGGTGGCGCCTTCATTATAAACCGGCAGTACAACCGACAAGACCGGCAAAGCATGGCGCTCGGCCTTCCTACCCATCACGATAATGCCGGAGGAAGGCAAACGAAAATATCTGTTGTGCAGGGAAACAGGTATTTTCTTATACATAGCGCGGATCAAGCGTGTAAGCCAGGTGCTCGGGAACGCGGCTGCGCGCTGATTGATATGTGCCAATGTGTAGGGACGGACATCATTTTCCAGCCAAACATCCTGAAATCCATAGCGCCATAAGGCCAGTTGAATATTGGTATTATTAAAATAGTATCTGTTTTCCGAGCGCCAACCGGTCCAAAATTGACCAAAAAAAATAGCGGAGCGTGAATCCAGGGAAAGCGTTACGATAAATAATTCGCCGCCCGGCTTTAAGGTTCTGTAGGCCTGCTCCAATATATTCTCAAGGAAATGACTTTGTTCCAACTGATAAAGTATCACAATGGCGTCCACCACCTCGCCCAGATCCGACCCACCTTCCCATTTGTCAATGGAAACACAGCGGACAACGTTAAAACCTTGTTCGCGCGCAGCAGTGGCAAAATAATGTCCCTCTGCGGCAACGATAAGGATGTCCTTAATACGGGGTGAACGTTTTGCAAGCAGTCTCAGGTAGTTTTTACACGCTTCCACTTCTGTATATCCATCCGACAATACACGATCCGGCCGAATGCTGTCGTCGTACTCTATAAAAAAAGCACTCGCATGCGACGGTGTGATTGGGGAGGAAAAACTTAATTCACATCCATCGCAATATGAAATGGATGATGCATGGATTTCAAACAAATAGATATGTTTTGCAGAACCGCAAATTGGACATAGGCCTGCAGTATGAGATTGCTCCACATCAATCTTAGTCATTAATCCGCTCGTTTTTCGGCGATCAGCGCCATGCCACTCGCGATAACCTTTACAGGCATAAATGCCAAAGGGCGCGGGGTGATCTTTCGGATACCATTCACCAGGGGGCTCAAGCCTTTGACCGGAAAACGGACAAAATGGCGGTTAATATAATCAAAATTCAGGATCTTATAGTTCGGGATAAACTGGACCTTATGGAAGCCTGTTTTTTCAAGCAATTTCAGCATGGACTCTCTGCCGAAATAGGAAATATGCTCTACTTTGTATTCCATCCAATGTTCGCCAAGCAGTCGGGCAGACCCACTATCCAACGATGGAGTTGCAAGAAAGATCTTTCCCGAATCCTTTAAACTACTGCGTACCTTACCCATAAATTGGGATATATCGCGTACATGCTCGATAACATCGAAAAAGGCAATCATATCAAACGAATTAGGTGGAAAATTTACGCTTTCAATAGTTCCCTTTTGGACGCACGGAACCCCCAGGCGCTGGTTTGTTAATTCCACCAAATGGTCCGTTACTTCCAGACCTGCCACATCGAAGCCCTTGGACTGTGCTTCCAGCAGAAAATCGCCCATTCCGCATCCAATTTCCAATATGGAATGCTGCGATCCATCTCTGCCCAAATGCGTCGCATTCATAAATTGCTGCAAATATAATGCGGCCGTTGCGCGTTTTAGAGCATAAACAATTTCAAGCGTCTGCGGGTCATCCTTGCCTAAAAAATACGAATCGTTATATATTTCTGCCAATTCACTGTCTGTGGGTTGAGGATCGAGCCATTGAAATCGACAGTTTTTACAAACGCAAACATCATAGCGATGAAAGAGAAATTTTTTTGCCGTTCGTTCATCATTGCATACAGGGCATTTCATTAAATATCTACTCCGATCTTAATAAACTTAAAAGTTGGGTTGTATAGTCGTCTTAATCTCGTGTTTGGATTTCATGGCATTAGGCATATAAAACAAATGTCAAGATGATAAGGTATTTCCTTCATCACAAGTTAGAATCTAGAGTTTACCCAAATTTGAGTGCCGTCGACTGACGTCATCCCCTCCAGAGACCTTGCGCTTTGGTTAAAAACAAAGCTACAGGGTTTTTCGTTTCTTAATATCCACTTATTATGGAACAGTAGCTCAAGAAGATCACCTTCAATTTTTCGGCTGTGAGTCCCGATAACCATCACCCTGGCTTTCTCATTCAGTTGATCCATTCCACATTGTATGACCCCAAATTCTGACCCTTGAATATCAATATGAAGCAGGTCGACATTCTTATATTTTGATAATAATTCATTAATGGGAATGGCTGGAATTTTTTTTAATGTTACTTCCAACCCGCGATAGTCATAATTTGAGGTACTGCTAGAAGCCGCCGCTCCCCAATCCTCCCGGTCTTTTCCAATTTCAGGGAAATACAAAAATTTATCGGTTTCAGATATGGCAGAATTAAACAAATCAATCTTAAGTCCGGAAGAAATTGTTGACGTCAAGTCATTGGCATTAAAATGCTGTTTCATCCATTCAAAGTGTTGATGATCGGCCTCCACTCCAACGAGAGTGATTTCTTTCACATCCTTCTTTCTGGACATAATTGCCGACCTAACGATCCAGGGGCCAAAACCAGCGCCTAACTCAATAACGGTAATCGATTCCCCGCTCGCTGTATCAATTGCAAACGCGGTGCCGAGATACTCGATAAATTCATGGAATATCCCATCCGATGGAATGGGAAGATCAAGCACCTCATCCCTTGGGTGTAAATGGCTCGCAAAATTAATATTTATTTTGCTACCAAAATAATCGACAATGTATCCATTGACAGGCTTTCTACTTTTGTCTTCAAATTTTTTGATTAATTCAATATCTGCTTCAGGCACAGGGTCCGTGTTCATCATATAACGCCTCCAAAAAAGATATGGTAGAAATGGGTATTCATGAAAAAACTCTTATCGCTCACTGATATCAATAATCAAAATATATACCATAGTTTGCGTAGGTTACCATAATTATACTGGCTTTTATTTCAGCACAACCTTTACCAACAGTATTGGGTAGTAAGTAAACGTGGGCTGTATTTCATATACAGCAGTAATCTTAAAACCGTACTTATCCAGCTCCGCGGCCGAGGCTTCAGGAGTTTGCAGGCTTAACATATACATATTTTTTAATCGTAAATTTTCGGCTTGTTTTATATTTTCAAAGAGATCAATGGCCGCTTGAGTTCCTTGAGGGGCTTTTGACCATTGCAAAGTCAGGATTGGAACGTTGCCTTTTAGAAGTTTTTCATATCCGGATATATTCTCTCCGGGATTCACTATCCAAACATCTATGTCATCAATAATTTTTATAAGGTTATCATCCGTTTTGTATTTCAAGGGAGCATGATCCCTGCCAATCATGTTTATGTTATCAATGTAAGTATCCCAACCGTTTTGAATCGATGGTCTTGAAGCCCAGTCTGTTTTATTTGTTATTGTTAAATAGTAAGCATAGGCAGTCTGGGAAAAAGCAGACACAATTATTAATGTCGACAGACTTTTTATAAACCCCGACTTTAAGTCGAGACCGTAAACAAATGCAATTAATTTAGAACGGACTTGATAATATTTCCGCCGGTCTGAATAGTATATATTTAAAATATGAGTGGCTTTAGCTTTGAAATTTAATAACCTTATATCCAGTTTGTATAGGATATACACAAACTTCACAATCAGCAGCCCTAAAATTATTTCAATAAACAATCCATATCGTATAGCGCCCGAAGTAAAAGCCCATAAGTATATTAAAACAAGCGAAAACAAGCCCAGGAAAATATGTTCCAATTTTTTTTCAGCCAGCCCAAAGCTCATATACGCAACTGCAATCAGGAGGCCAAGTCCCATTCTCCCGGAATAGTATCCCAGCTCAACTGTCCTTAGAGGGTTGAATAAAATATAAATAGGCCAAACTAAAGTCTCATATATGGAAGTAGGCCCCACATTAACCTTAAAACTTAAGGTTGAGTAAAATGGGGACTTAAAATAATTATTAAAAAAAGGAAATAACGGACTGCCTGTCTGCGTTACATTATAGAGGATATAACAGGCAAGCGGAAAAACAAGAACAAAAGAGGAGATGATCACTACTCTAAATGAAAGTTCCCTGAAATACCTAAAGAGGATGATAACAAAGAGCAATCCACAAAATATTACCGAAGGAAATTTGAACGACAGGCTCAGGCCGATCATTAAGCCGCTATAGATTATGACAAATTCAGGAGTGGTCTTACGCCCAACTGCCATTTTAACAAGTTCCAACAGGAAAGGCAGCATAAGTAAATCGACCATGTAGGTACCAATATTTGCCAGAATATATTCAGTCGACAACGCAAACAAGGCGAAAAAGCTTAACAGAAGTCTTTTATGACTGGCGGCAATCTCCAGGCTTTTGTCCAACACTACTAATTCTTTTATTTGAAAAAACAAAAGAATTAGTACCAAAGTATTTAACAGTACCCCTGCACGGTACCCTAAAATGAGTCTAAAAATGAAAAACAACCTATCGCCTAAAGGAAAAGTAAATGTCTGGATATTACCTGGAAAAAAATTATGGATCAAATTATTTTCAAACCCAAAACCCTGCAAAAACAAATGGTAATTCAACACATCAAAGCTGCGATCAGGAAGCGGCAAACGCAAAAACGTAATAGCGAAAATAAACAGAATCACCAGCCAGTCGGTTTTATCAATCTGCGGGAAATATATAAATTCCATCAAACGTCTGTAATTTTTTCGTAGGGTGATTACAAGCATCATAAACAGGCCAATGGCTGCGAGGCTGGCCAGGGAGAGATATATCTGCCTGGCAGTGGAAATTTCAAGATGGAATATATTGTTTTGTTTTATCAGATAATATTCAACCAGCTTGAAATAATCCACAACCACGCAGGTTATGGCAAAAACAACATACAGTACAACGAAACCATTTAACTTTGGGTTTTCGTATTTTTTGATTAACATATACTACTCCGTCAGGGAATTAAACTGACTCTGTAAAAGGTTTCGCGTCCAATGCAGACTGCGATCAAGATCAAGCCATTCAGCAATTACCGCTCGGTTAATTTTTGAGCCGTATTAAAAACAAAAGAGGCGGCATCCCTCCAGGAAGCCGGGTGATATTCATTTCTTATCCGCTGCTCTTTACGGGCAATCTCCTCGGGGTGATCAAAGTACCATTCCAGGCGCTCTGCCCATGCAGGCAGGTCCCACGGATCGATATATTCAACCAAATCCTCTCCAACTTCCGGGAGCGAGGCTGTATTGGATGCAAGGCAGAACTTTCCGGCGGCCAGACTTTCTGCCACTGGGATACCCCAGCCCTCATACAAGGATGGAAACACAGTGAATTCTGTGTTTCGATACAGCCAGGCCAAATCACCGTCAGAAACATGATTTAACATTCGGATATGGGGTCTTATTCTGAAATCAAGTTTCAAATCCGACATTAATTCCGAAACTCCCCAGCCAGGCATGCCAACGAAAACCAGTATGGGTATTTTTTTTACCCCCTTCTCCACTAGGCGTGTATATGCCCGATATAAAATTTCATGGTTTTTTCGCCGCTCAATCGTGGAGACCAGCATAATAAATTTTGTCTCGGCGAGGGAAGCAACTTCAGGGGAAAGTTGATCCTGTGAATTGCCGTACGGCAATTCACAGCCAAGTTTGATAACTGACATGGGAGGTATTGGGGTTCCCAGTTCTGCCAAAAGAAGAGTTAAATCTCTTTTTGTGCATTCTGAAATGCATAAAACCTCATCTGCGCACCAGGCTAAATTTGCAAAATAACGCGCAAATAATGGGGCAACCTCTCCAAAAAAAAGATGCTGATATTTTACCGGGATAATGTCGTAGCAGATCAGGAGAACTTTAAAATTTATTAACCTTTTTTCCGAGAACAAATATTCATAATCTTTTTGATCCCAATCCAACCCAAGGGAAATATAAATATCATCAGTCTTAAAGGGAGGGGGCTGCTTAACTTGAGCTACTCCGTCCACAATAGGCGGGCTGGGGACAATTCCTGATGGGGATATAAATTCCTGCACAGCAAGGCGAATTTCACGGTACGATCGCACAGCCGCGTAGTAGCCATTTAATCGATCTGATGCGAATTTGAGCGCCTTTTGGCGGGCTCTTCTGGGAAATAAATTAAAGACGCGCAAGACAACGTTCTTAACGCGTTGTTCAATGGAAACAAAGGGAGGCGCAGGTGGAGGTGGCGGGAGGGCGTCTTTTTTTTCTGGCGCAACGGAAGGCTTTCCCATTCTGATCGTGTCAAGGGCTTTTTGGACATCCCCGCGAGACACCTTCAGATATTCCTTATTTTTTAAATCAAATCGGCAAAAATATATATTGGGCAGGTTGGCATTAAGAAAGTAGGAGGCTGTTTCCGCTTCAACACGAATAATCCCAACTGCCGGACGATTCCAATTCAAGGTGGTGGTTACATCCAACCAGATATTATTTTCCATGGTTATCTCTCACAAAAGATAGAACGTTTTCTGGAATTGAAGCAAGACACCGATCCCAGCTCAGAGTTTGCCGCAATTCATCCTTATTACCCCGTAAGGGGAAGGGTTGTTGTAAGACATCTTTTATTATCCTTTGGTATTCAAACGGAGTATCCGCAGTCATGACCTCAGGCAGCACGGCAAAGTTTTCATATCCTCGAAAAGCAGATGTTGTACCTACACAATAGGCACCAGAATAAATGGCTTCGGCAGTCTTAATGTTCGACCCTCCCCCATGAGGGATTGGAAGAAGAAAGGCGTGCGCCAGGCTTTTTACCGCCGCAAGGTCGTCATTCGAAATCGTATGCAGGAGTTGCAGTCTTGATATGTTTAAAGAACTCCATCGTGTTTTTACAGCCGCATGATAAATATGTTCAGACACACTTCCAGCCACTACGAGTCGGGAATCAGGTGGAATAAAACCCAATGAGTCGCCGACAACCCTGCCAAACCCTGTAAAATTAGGCGGATGGGCACTGGCAACATAAAGGATCCAAGGCGCAGTTGGAAGTTTTTGTTTCCATCGTTCTAGATCATCTGGGTTAGCCTGCCACGGGTTAATACCGTTCGAGGCCAGACACGCCTTTTTTGCGCCAAATTCCAGGAGAGTTTTACGGTCTGCTTCTGTTACCGCAAAACAAATATCAGCCTCCTGTACCGCCTGTTTTTCAAGCAATTCTATGGCTTCAAGCGCATCCGCACAGTCATCAATATTAAAGCTGTCAAGAATGTCCTTTTTCAAAGGTGTTTCAATATTTTGTGAGCCGTACACTAGTCTGACATTTTGATATGCCAACAGACCTTTGATTTTCACAGCTAATGGCCACAACCATGGCTGTTCAACATGGATTACATTTATGTGTTGGGGCAATCTTTCCAGAATAAAGGGAAAGCCACCGCTATTGGATGCGGCATACATCCCTGATAACAAATCATCGATCAGAGGAATTTTTCTGCCCTTGAACCGTCGCCACTCTTGGGTAACTGGAAATGGGAGATCATTTGGTCCCAGGGATTCTTTCGGGTAACCGTTTACCGGAAATATGGCAATGTTTTCAACATGCCAGCCCGCACTTTTATACGCTTTGGCTATATTAGCCAGCCTAATTTGACCTCCATGTTGAGGTTTTACATATGGATAGGTACTTAACAACAATACAACAGGCTTCATTTCCACCTCCTGATGGGAATTGAGCACAATCTATTTTTTAGAAAAAATTCTGAACAGATTAGATAATTTTCTAAATGGAGCAGCCATTCGCCAGGAATTGCTGTTATAGATTGAATAAATCGTTTCATTAGCTGATTTCAATTCGGCTTCCTCCGTTTTCAACTTCTCCTCAGTTTCCAGTTTGTCTTTTATTGTTTCGTTTAAATTATTCTTTAAATTACCCAGCTCGGCACGCACTCCGTCTAACTCGGCATGCACCCTGCCCAAATCAGCACGCACACCGCTTAATTCGGTATGTACTTCTTCCTTGAATAGAACATCATAACGCGTTGCCAACTCATCGAGCGTGATGCCATATTTAACATCAAAAGCGCCTTGAAATACTGCCATATCTTTTTCGCTGCCATTTTTTTGCGCAACCACAGAATAATCCGGGCTGACCCCACCCAGCACATTAAGCAGGGTGGGCGCGGGGTCTTCACGAAGTTCGGCAGCTTCCTGCAGGCGTACTACTTTGGTGCGATAAAAGCCATAGTAATCCGGCAGAAAGGCCAACAAGGGCGGGGGAATGGGGTGGATATGGGTTGGGTCAAGATAAAAGCTGGAAGTACCCACCCTGATATTTTCAGGATTGGGGGTTTCCAAAATTAATAACCCGGCCGGCTTGAGCACACGCAGCGCTTCCTGAACCAGTATTTGTAACTCAGAAAATGGAATGTGTTCAACTACATGAAAGGCGGATACAACCGACAGACTTTCGCTGGGAACTGATTTAAGATAAGCAATGGCTTCCCCCGTTTCCACAGACAGTCCCAGGTCACGACAGGCTTGCAGCATGCCGTCATCCAAGTCCACGCCATGCCCGTCCATCTTTATTTCCTTGAGCAGTTCCAGCCACTCGCCGCGCCCACAGCCAAGATCCAGAGCTTTACAGCCGCGGTCTACTTCTTGCAGCGCCGTAAGAAATGGAAGATATACCCGCAAACGGGTTTTGATCAGCTCGCGTGAGCCGCGATATTTATCTTCGAATGCTCTGTAAAAATCTGATTTCATTGGGTCTCCATATTGCGGGTGTTTCTTTTTTACGACCAACAAACTTTCTAAATAACGGAATGCAGACACTTGTGTTGATCTATTGCTCAGCGCATCGAACGAAGGTTCATAAAG
>Ga0105048_10001072_pt1 | contig 44085 bp, 31 predicted proteins | sample MAT05_FD_78382 | JGI IMG/M metagenome (GOLD analysis project Ga0105048, IMG submission 78382) | Freshwater microbial communities from Lake Fryxell liftoff mats and glacier meltwater in Antarctica - MAT-05 | ecosystem: Environmental > Aquatic > Freshwater > Ice > Liftoff microbial mat | place... | reverse complement strand
CCGCGAACCACTTCCGCTTCCCGCCGGCCTCGACCTCGACCGGGCTCGGTGCCGACCGGGCGGTGCGGGAGGAGGCCATGGCGCCGGTCTCGGCGGCGGGGTCGGCGGGGTCCACGACGCCGGAGTCGTTCAGGGCGTCCTCGCTCCGCGGCCGCAGTCGGCCGGTGCCGCCGGCCCCGTCCTGGAGGCGGGCGTGCAGGTCGGCCCCGGCGCCGAGGTTCGTCCGCGACAGCCCCGCCATGACGCGGGAGCTGTTGCCGAGCCACGGGGCCAGCGCCGCGATCACGTCGGCCGGCGTCGCGAACCGGTCCTGCGGCTTCTTTGCCAACATCTTCGCCACCACCCCGGCCAGCCCCTTCGGCAGCGTGGCGTCCATCGTGGAGACGTTCGGCGCCGCCGCCATCTGGTGCTGGAGGAGCTTCTGCGTGGTGTTCCCCGCGAACGGCGGCTTCCCCGTCACCAGCGCGAAGAACGACGCCCCGAGGCTGTAGATGTCGGCCCGGACGTCCACGTTCGGGCTGTTCAGCGCCTGCTCCGGGGCGATGAAGTCGGCGGTGCCGACCACGGCGCCGGCGTCGAGCCGCTCGGTGAGCTTGTCCTCGGAGCTGGCCGACAAGCGGGCGAGGCCCATGTCAAGAATCTTGACGACGCCGGTCTTGTCGCGCATCAGGTTGCCGGGCTTGATGTCGCGGTGGACGAACCCCTTCTCGTGGGCGTGCTGGAGCCCCGCCGCGGCCTGCGCGACGGCGTCGGCCGCGGCGCCGTACTGCAGCGCCCCCTCGCGGTCGAGCACTTGCTGGAGCGTCTCCCCCTCGACGTACTCCATGACGAGGTACGGCGTGTCGCCGTGGCGGGACACGTCGAAGATGCGGACGATGTTCGGGTGGTCGAGGGCGGCGGCGGCGCGGGCCTCGCGGCTGAACCGCTCGGCGGCGAGCTTGGCGTCGTCGTCCTTGCCGACGACGAGCACCTTGACGGCGACCTTGCGGCGGAGCTCCTGGTGCTCGGCGAGGTAGACGACGCCCATGCCGCCGCGGCCGAGCTGTTCGAGGACGACGTAGGCGCCGAGGCGGAACCCCTTGTGCCGCCCCTGGAGGAGCTGCTGGGCCTGGAAGCGGGTGATGACGCCCTGCTTGACGAGGGCGGCGGCGGCCTTGTGCGGCTCGGCCGGGAGGTCGTCGGGGACGGTGACGGCGAGGCCGCTCCTGCGGAGCAGGTCGATGAGGTCCGAGGTCGAGACGGGCGCGACGGGCATGTCCGCTCTCGTGGCTACGGCGGGTCGTGGACGAAGCCGGGGGAGGTGAACCGGCGCAACTGTAGTTCACAAACTGTCAACGGGCGCGAACGGACCGGGCGGACGGGTCAGGAATTGAGGTTAACCGACAATTCGGCTGGAAGAAACGGTGAATCCCGGCGAGCCGACCGCCGTGAGGCGGCGGGTGATGGATGCCTCACCCGCCGCCTCACGGCGGTCGGCTCGCCTCACCCGTCCGCGCCGCCCCATCGCTCGACCAGCCCGTGCTCGACGCCGAGCTGATCGCACACCCGGCCGACCACGAAGTCGACCAGGTCCTGCACCCGCTGCGGCTTCGCGTAGAACCCCGGCATCGCCGGCAGCACCACCGCCCCCGCTTCGGCGACCGCCACCATGTTCCGCAACTGAACTAACCCGAGTGGCGTCTCGCGCGGCACGAGAACGAGCCGGCGGCGTTCCTTCAGGTGAACGTCGGCGGCGCGCTGGATGAGGTTCTCGGACGCCCCGCGGGCCACGGCCGAGAGCGTCCCCATGCTGCACGGGCAGACGGCCATCCCGGCGGTGAGGAACGACCCGCTGGCGATGCCGGCCCGGAAGTCGCGGAAGTGGTGGTAGCGGAGTCGGCCGAGCTCTAGCCCCTTCGCCGCGGGGCCGAGGAACGTCAGCGGGTCGAACTTCGCCGCGTCCAGCGCGAGCTCCCGGCCGAGCTCGGTGGCGACGACCTCGGCGCCCGCCGGGCTGACGGTGAGGTGAACGGTACGGCCCGCCCGCAGCAACACCTCGACGAGGCGGACGCCGTAGGCAGCGCCGCTCGCCCCCGTGACCGCCACCACCAGGTCGTTCGCCGGCATGGTCGCCCTCCTGTGATCATGGTAGGCGGCCGCGGGAAAGCGCTGGCGTTCCGCACCGGCGACGGGTATTGTTTCATGTGACCCACCCGCCGGGCCTTCCCGCCCGCCTCGACTCCCCCGGGGTTCCCGCCATGTCTCGCCGCCTGGCGCTCGCCGCCGTGTTCGCGGCCCTCGCTTCGCCCGTCGCCGCCGCCGACCGCGCCGCCATCGACGCCGAGCTCCGCGCCGCGTGGGGGATGCAGTCGATCACGCCCGCCCCGCGGTCGGCCGACGGCGAGTTCCTCCGCCGCGTCCACCTCGACCTCGTCGGCACCATCCCGACGCACGACGAGGCCGTCGCCTTCCTCGCCGACGCCGACCCGAAGAAGCGCGAGAAGCTGATCGACAAGTTGCTCGCCGACCCGCGTTACGGCGCCGCCCAGGCGACCGTGTGGGATTTGGTGCTGTTCGGCCGCAACCCCGGGAACATCGACGCCACCCGCAAGCGCGACGGCTTCAAGGCGTGGCTCGCGGCGCAGTTCGACGAGAACGCCCCGTATACGCGGATCGTGGCCGACCTGTTGACCGGCGAGAAGGCGGGGTCGGAGCTGTACCACGTCCAGTTCCGCAACGCTCCTGAGGAGGCGGCGGTGCAGGTGTCGCGGGTGTTCCTCGGCACGCAACTGCAGTGCGCCCGCTGCCACGACCACCCCTACGACCGTTGGACGCAGAAGGACTTCTACGGCGTCGCCGGGTTCTTCGTTCGGCTGGTGGTGCAGGAGAGCGGCAGCGGCGCGAACCGCACGTTCACCATCGGCGAGAAGGCGACCGGCGACGTGCTGTTCAGCGGCAACGCGAAGGAGCAGGCGCCCGGCCGCAAGGGCGAGCCGGTGCGGCCGCGCGTCCTCGGCGGCCCCGAGTTGGAGGAGCCGCCGGCGCCGAAGACGAAGGAGCCGACGCCGAAGGCGAACGAGAAGCTGCCGCGACCGGAGTTCTCCCGCAAGGAGAAGTTCGTCGCCTGGATGACGGCGAAGGACAACCCCTACCTGGCGCGGGCGGCGGTGAACCGCGTATGGGCGCAGTACATGGGCCGCGGCCTCGTTCACCCGGTGGACGACTTCCACGCCGACAACGCCCCGTCGCACCCCGAGTTGCTGACCGCGCTGACCGACGGGTTCGTCGCCCACAACTACGATCTGAAGTGGCTGACCCGCGAGGTCGTGAACTCGGACGGCTACCAGCTCGCGCTCGCCGGGCCGACGAAGGCGGCGCTGCCGAAGTGGTTCGAGCGCGCCCGGGTGCGGCCGCTGACCGCCGAGGAGATGCTGACGGCGATGCGGCAGGCGACGCAGTTCGACGCCGGCCGCAAGGCCGGCGAGAAGGCGCCGGACGTGGGCTGGGATTACTTCCTGCGGGCGTTCGGCGAGCCGACGAACGGCCTCGGCGACTTCCAGGGCGGCCTCGGCGAGCACCTGTTCCTGAACAACTCGGAGCACGTCCGCCGCCTCATCACCCGCCGTCCGGGGAACCTGGCGGACGCGATTCTGAAGTCAACGGAGCCGGCCGAGAAGAAGGCGGAACGGCTGTATCTGACGGCACTGAGTCGCCGCCCGACGCCGACCGAGGCCGCGACCGTGGCCGCGTATCTGGGCCAGCCGGAGAAGGCCGAGGCGCTGGTCGAGGACGTCATCTGGGTGCTCCTGAACGGGAGCGAGTTCCGGTTCAATCACTGAACAGGAGGATTGGCCGCAAAAAAGCACAAAAGACACAAAAATAGAACGGAATCAATTAGAACGAGCAATCTGTTTTCTGCTTAATTTTGTGTCTTTTGTGCTTTTTTGCGGCCAATCCTCTTCCGAGGCGCGACATGTTCTCCCACCTGAGCCGCCGGGCGTTCCTGAAGGGCGCCGCCGTCACCGGGTCCGGCCTGATCCTCCCGAACTGGGGCGCGCTGGCCTACGCCCGCAGCGCCGCCGACGCCGCGGCCCGCGCCAAGAAGCGCTGCATACTCCTGTGGATGAACGGCGGCGCCAGCCAGATCGACACCTTCGACATGAAGCCCGGCCGCCCCACTGCTGGGCCTTTCCGCCCGGTACAGTCGAAGGTGACGGGGATGCCGGTGTGCGAGTACCTGCCGCGGATGGGGCAGGTGGCCGACAAGCTGGCGGTCGTGCGGAGCATGCGGACGCAGTCGCCGGACCACCCGGACGGCATTTACCACATGCACACCTGCTACAAGATGAACGAGCGCACGCCGCACCCCGAGATCGGTGCCGTCATCGCCCGCTTCAACGGCGACCCCGCTTCGGACCTGCCGACGTTCGTCCGCATGGGGTCGTGCGGCAACGGCGGCGCCGGCTACCTCGGGCCGGCGCACGAGCCGTTCTCCGTCAGCGGCAACGGGCGGCTGCCGTCGTTCACGACCGCGTACCACCCGGAGCCGGCCGAGCGCCGCCGGGCCGAGCTGTTCCGGCAGCTCGAAGGCGAGTTCACGTCGGGCCGGCCGGCGGAGCCGTTCGACAGCCACCGCACCGGCAAGGAGCGGGCGTGGCGGCTGCTGCGGGCGAAGGGCGTGTTCGACACCGCCGCCGAGTGGCCGCGCGCGAAGGAGCGGTACGGCGACACCGAGTTCGGCCGCAGTTGCCTACTGGCCCGCAAGCTGGTCGAGGCGGGGGTGCCGTTCGTGGAGGTCGGCCAGGAGAACTACGACAGCCACGCCGACAACTTCGTCTGCCACAAGGCGAACATGCAGGTGCTCGACCCTGCCTGGAGCGCGCTGCTCCTCGACCTGGAGGAGCGCGGCCAGCTCCGCGACACGCTGGTGATCTGGATGGGCGAAGTCGGCCGCACGCCGCAGATCAATAACCGGGCCGGCCGCGACCACTTCATCCGGGCGTGGACGGTGGTGCTCGCCGGCGGCGGCATCAAGGGCGGGCAGGTGTACGGCCGCACCGACGCCGACGGCAAGGAGGTGGCCGACAACCCCGTGAGCGAGGGCGACTTGTTCGCCACGATTTATCACACGCTGGGGATTAACCCGAGGGCGCGGCACTACCACGGCGTGCGGCCGGTGTGGCTGACGCCCGAGGGCTCGGCCCCGATCGCGCCATTGGTTTAGAACCAAAGACAGGATGGCCGCAAAAAGGCACAAAAGACACAAAAAGTAAGACCGAGGCAAGACTCGATCTGTTCTTGGATTTGGTTTCCTTTTTGTGCCTTTTTGCGGCCATCCTCCGCTGAGGCCCACCCTCATGCCCGACCTGACGAAACCGGCCCTCGCCTGGACGCTGCCGTGGGACGCCGACTGGGTCACGTCCGTGGCCTGGGTCGGCCGCACGCGCCGACTCGCGGCCGGGAACAACCTCGGCGGCGTCCTCCTGTGGGACATCCCCGACCGCCCCGGCGGCGACGCCCCGAAGCCGACCCGCCGCCTCGACGGCCACACCAACTGCGTCAGCAAGTTGCTCAGCTCGCCCGATGGTTCGGTGCTGCTGTCCGCGAGCTACGACCACACCGTCCGCCTGTGGAACCCGACCGCCGAGCCGACCGGCGCCGCCGAGACACTGATTCTAAACGCCCGCGCCATCGCCGACGCCGAGCGCCGCAAGAGCAACGGCGCCCGCGTGCCGCCGCCGATCCCCGCCTCCTTCGGCGTCGTGCGCGAGAGCCGTGTGTTCAACGGTCACCGCGAATGGGTTGTGAACCTGTCGCTCACGCGCGACGGCCGCACGGCCGTGTCCGGCGACGACGGCGGGCACGTCCTCGTCTGGGACACGGCGACCGCGACGGTCCGTACGCGCTGGCAGGTGAAGGGCTGGGCCTACGGCGTCGGCGTGTCGCCCGACGGCCGGCAGGCGTGCGTCGGCGAGCGGCTGCCGCTGGTATTCGATTCGGGGCGACACGCGGCGCTGAAGCTGTGGGACGCGACCACCGGCGCCGTCGTCCGCGATCTATCCGCCGACTTCCGCGGGCAGCATTTCGCCGCCGCCGCGTACTCGAACGATGGCACGGTGCTCGCGGTCGGCCGCGGCGGTGAATCGGACGGCAGCGGGCCGAACGTGACGCTGCTGGACCCGACGGGGGCGAAGAGGCCGCGGCCGCTGACGCCCGGGCACCTGAACGGCGTCACGGATTTAGCGTTCCACCCGGACGGAAAGCACCTGGCGTCGTGCGGCCGGGACACAGTGGTCCGCGTGTGGGACGTGGAGGCGGGGCGGTTGGTGTCGGAAGTCGGGCGGCCGCGCGGGGGGCAGTTCAAGGACTGGATTCACGCCGTGTCGTGGTCGGCCGACGGCGCCTGGCTCGCGGCCGCGGACATGGCCGGGGCCGTGCAAGTGTGGCACTTCGCGGGTTGAAGAATCGAACCGATTTAACCACAGAGTCACAGAGAGCACAGAGAGGAAACCAAAGACCGAGGGAGAACGAAAAAACAGATTTGGTTCTGCCTCTGCCTTCTGTCTTCCTCTCTGTGCCCTCTGTGACTCTGTGGTTAATCTTCTCCGGAATCAGCCATGCCCCGCGTCTACGCCTTCGCCTTGTCACTCCTCGCCGCCGGCCCGGCCGCCGCGCAGGACTTCACCCTGCTGCCCGCCGGCCCCACGCCGCCGAAGCGGCTGCTGCACGAGCTCCTCCTGGCCGAGTGCCGCGTGAAATTCGCCGCCCGCGCCACCGAGGTCGAAGCGCTGAAGACGCCCGCCGACATCGCCGCACGCCAGAAGCGCCTCCGTACGCAGTTCGTCGCCGCGCTCGGCGGCTTCCCCGAGAAGACGCCGCTGAACGCCCGCACCGTCGGCACCCTGACGCGCGACGGCTACCGCGTCGAGAAGGTGATCTACGAGAGCCGCCCCGAACACCACGTCACCGCGAACCTGTACCTGCCGGACGGCCCCGGCCCGTTCCCGGCGGTGCTGATGCCGATCGGCCACAGCCAGAACGGGAAGGCCGCTGACTACGTGCAGCGCGGCTGCATTCTGCTGGCGAAGAACGGCTTCGTCGTGCTCACCTACGACCCCATCGGCCAGGGCGAGCGCGTGCAGCTGCTCGACAAGCTCGGCCAGCCGGCGATCAAGGGGAGCACCAGCGAACACACCATGACGATGGTCGGCGCGCTGCCGACGGGGTACTGCACCGCGTCGTACCGGGTGTGGGACGGCATCCGCTCCCTCGACTACCTGTGTTCCCGCCCCGAGGTGGACGCGAAGCGAATCGGCTGCACCGGCTGCTCGGGCGGAGGCACGCTCACGTCGTACCTCATGGCGCTCGACGATCGAATCGCCGCGGCCGCGCCGTCGTGCTACCTCACGAGCCTGGACCGGCTTTTCAGCACCATCGGCCCGCAGGACGGCGAGCAGAACATCCCCGGCCAGGTGGCGTTCGGACTCGACCACGCCGACTACGTGACGATGCGGGCGCCGAAGCCGACGCTCATCATCGCGGCGTCGAAAGACTTCTTCGACATCAAGGGGACGTGGGACACCTTCCGCGAGGCGAGCCGGGTGTACGACAAGCTCGGCTTCCCGGAGCGCATCGGGATCGTGGAAACGGACACGACGCACGGCTACCCGAAGAGCCACCGCGAGGCGGCGGTGCGGTTCTTCAACCGCTGGTTGCGCGCCGTGGACGCTCCGGTGACGGAGGGCGACTTCTCCATCGAAAAGGACGCGGCCCTGCTCTGCACGCGCACCGGCAACGTACTCGAAGACCTGAAGGGTCGGTCGGTGTTCGACCTGAACGCCGCCGCGGCCGACGCCGCCCGCAAGCAGCGGAAGGCGCTCCAACCCGCGGCGCTGCGGGCCGCGGTGGCGAAGCAGATCGGGCTACCCGAAGCGCCGCCGCGAACGACGGTCGAGAAGGTCGGCGAGGAGCGGCACGACGGGTACACGGTGCTGAAGCTGATCTACCGCACGGAGGGCGGGCTGCCGCTGCCGGCGGTGGCGTTCGTGCCGGCGAAGGAGAAGCGCGACGGGCCGCGGGCGGTGCTCGTCCACGACGGCGGGAAGGCGGCCGCTCTCGCCGAGGCCGAGGCGCTGGCGAAGGCCGGGCGGTACGCGCTGGCGATCGACCTGAGCGGCTGGGGTGAGACGGCCCCCGGCGTGCCGGCGGCGGGTCGTCCGAACTACTTCGGCGTCGAGTCGCGCGAGACGTTCCTCTCCTTACACCTGAACCGTCCTCTGCTCGGCCGGCGGGTGCAGGACCTGATGGGCGTCGTGCGCCACCTCCGCAGCCCGGCCGACAAGGAGATCGAGTTGATCGGGAACGAGGCCGCGGCGCCGGTGGCGCTGCACGCGGCGGCCTTGCTGCCGGACGACGTCGCGGCGGTGAGGCTCGTCGGGGGCGTCGTGTCGTGGGACGACGTGGCCCGCACGGCGGTGAGCGAGACCCAGTTCGCCGGCGTCGTGCCCGGGGCGCTGGCGGTGTACGATCTGCCGGATTTGGCCGCGAGTCTGTCACCGCGGCCGCTGGTGATTCGTCGGCCGAAGGACGCCGCGGGGAACGCGGCACCGGCGGCGCTGGTGGAGCGGACGTTCGCGCCGGTGCGGGCGGCCTACGCGCGGGACGGCGCCGACGGGCGGTTCACGACGACGCGGTAACACCTGATTTGCCGCTTGCGGCTTAGCGCTGCCCAGCGCTAAGCCGCAAGCGGATTCACCCCGAACGTCCCACCACCCATCATGCGCACCCTCCTCGCCGTCGCCGCGCTGACCCTCGTCGCCGCCGACCTGCCCGACGTGGACCCGGCCGTCTTCCCGCCCGACGACCCGCGCGCGAAAGCCCTCTCGAAGATGGTCTGGGCCGACGCCCGCAAGCGCCTCGCCGACGCCGGCGAGCGCGAAGCGAAAGCCTTCGCCGCGGTGCAGACGCGCGCCGACTGGGAGGCGTTCCGCAACCCACGGCTCGCGGCGCTCAAGGAGTCGCTCGGCCACTGGCCCGAGCCGCCGGCGCGGGTCCGCGTCGAGGTGCTGAAGTCGATCCCCGGCGACGGCTTCGTCGTGGACAACCTCGTCTACGAATCGCGGCCCGGTCTGTGGGTCACGGCGAACCGCTACCGCCCCGCCGCGCCGCCGGCGAAGATGCCGGGCTTCCTTCTGTCGCACAGCCATCACACCGGCCGCACGCAGGGCGAGCTTCAGGACATGGGCATGACGTGGGCCCGCGCCGGCGGCGTCGTGCTGGTCCCCGACCACCTCGGCCACGGCGAACGCCGACAGCACCCGTTCCGCACCGAGAAGGACTACCCACAGCCGTTCAAGGCCGGCCGGCAGGACTACTACCACCGCTACGTCACGAACCTGCAGCTGTCCGCCGTCGGCGACTCGCTCATGGGCTGGATGGCGTGGGACCTCATGCGCGGCGTCGACGTGTTGCTCCAGCACTCGGGCGTCGACCCGACGCGCATCATCCTGTTGGGGGCCGTCGCCGGCGGCGGCGACCCGGCGGGCGTGACCGCGGCGCTCGACCGGCGCATCTCCTGCGTGGTGCCGTTCAACTTCGGCGGCTGGCAGCCCGAATCGAGCGTCACGGCGAACCCGGACCGCGAGTTCGCGTGGTTCGGCGACGGTTATTGGGAGAGCACCCGCGGCCTCCGCAACGGCGCCCGCGACGGCTTCGCCCACTGGGTGATCGTGGGAAGCGTCGCCCCGCGGCCGGTGGTGTATGCCCACGAGTTCGCGTGGAACCCGGCGATCGACCCGGCGTGGCCTCGGCTGCAGAAGGTGTTCGGCTTCTACGGCGCCGCCGACAAGCTCGGCTTCGCCCACGGCGGCGGCAGCGTGAAGGGTCAGCCGCCGGAGAGTACCCACTGCACGCACGTCGGCGCGGTCCACCGCAAGATGGTGTACCCGTACCTGGCGAAGTGGTTCGACCTGCCGCCGCCCGCGGAGTACGGCAAGCGGCTACCGTCGGAGCAGCTCACGTGCTGGACCGACCCCGCGGACGTGGGTCGATTGCAGCCGCTACAGTGGAATCTCGTTCTCCACGGGATCGGGCTGGAGCAGACGGCGGCGGTGCGCCGGCGGCTGGACGCGGTTCGACCGGCAGAACGCCCGACCGTGCTGCGGAAGGAGTGGGCGGCCCGGCTCGGGGACGTGGACCCGCGGCCGGACCCGGCCGTGTTCGAGGGGCGTGCGGAACCCGTTCCCGGCGGCACCTTGTCCCGCTTCGCGCTGGAGACGGAACCCGGGATCACGCTGCCGCTACTGCTGCTGCGACCTGTCGCACCCGGCCCCCGGCCGGTGGTGGTGATGGTGTCGCAGCCGGGGCGGGTGGCGTTCCTGAAGCAGCGGACCGAATCGATCGAGGCGCTTCTCAAGGCAGGCGTCGCGGTCTGCCTCGTGGACGTGCGCGGTACAGGCAAGACGCAGCCCGGCACCTCTCCGGACCGGACCGGCAGCCGCACTTCACTCTCGCAAACGGAGTTGATCCTGGGGCGAACCGTCCTCGGGAATCAGCTGCGCGACCTCCGCACGGTTCTGGGGTGGCTTCGCAAGCAACCCGCCTGTGACGCCGGCCGGGTGTTCGTGTGGGGCGAGTCGTTCGCGGAGCCTTACGAGGGCGTCAGCCCGCGGCGCGTCCCGCTCGACCTCGAACAGCCGCGGCACGCCGAACCCGGCGCGCCCACCCTGGCACTCCTGGCGGGTCTGTTCGAGGAATCGGTGTACGGCGTCGTGTCCCGGCGGGGTCTCCAGGGGTATCAGGAGTTGGACAAGCCGTTCGTCCTGTTGCCACTCGACGCGGTCGTGCCCGGGGGACTCGCGGCTGGCGATCTGGGGTTGTTGGTCACCCAGCGCATCATCGTGTCCGAGCCGGTGACCGGGACGAACGAGGTGAACCGGTTTCGACCGCGGCGGCTGGTCGCGGACGACGTGGCCGCCGTCCTCGACTGGGTGGCTGGGCGTTGACGTCTGATATTCGATCATGTTGATCCGTAGCCGGCCCGGGGCGTTGCCCCGGGCTATGTTATCCCACCCCTTCGGGGTGAAGACGGGCACCCGGTTTTCAGGCCAACGGCCTGGGATAACATAGCCCGGGGCAACGCCCCGGGCCGGGCGATACGGAACAACCGGATGGCGTATTACACCTCCCACCCCGCCCGGTACGCGCGCCGCACCAGCGCCTGCGCCTCCGGCAAATCCGCCGTCAGCTTCTCCACGTCCCAGGTGATCTTCTTCCCGACCCCGACGTTGCTCGCCAGCACGCCCGTCAGCACGAACTCGGTGAACGGCCCCGCGTAGTCGAAGCTGCTCGACGGCGCCGGGCCGCCCTTCAGCGCCGCGATCAGGTCGCCCTTCACCCCGCCGCGGGAGCGCGGGATCGTCGGCGGCGGCGGCGCGAAGGCGTCGTGCGCCCGCTTCGGCACGATCCGCGGGTTGTCGCCGTACGTGCCGGTCGCCATGACCCCGCGGGTGCCGACGTAGATGGTGCCGCCGCCGAACTTCTCGCCGTGCTCCTGCTCCAGGTCGCGGACCCGCTGCGGCCAGGTGTTGTCGTAACTGTTCACGGTCACGGCCGGCATCGGGCCGCGGGCGCCGAACGTCCAGCGGAGGTGGTTCTCCCGCGCGAACTGCTCGGCGCTCCCCGGCTGCTGGCTCACGCACTCGATCGTGAACGTCTTCGCCTCGCCGAGCTTCAGCGCCCAGAACGTGCCGTCGAGGATGTGGCAGCCCATGTCGCCGAGGGTGCCGGTGCCGAACTCCTTCCAACTGCGCCACCCGAAGGCGTGGAGGCCGCCGTGGTAGTCGCGCGCCCGCGCCGGCCCGAGCCACTCGTCCCAGTGGAGCCCGGCCGGCACCGGCTCGCTCTTCGGCCGGCCGCCGGTGCCGCCGAAGTTGCGCGTCATCAGGCTGTGCGTCTCGGTCACGTCGCCGATCGCCCCGGCCCAGATGTACTCGCACAGCCGGCGGTAGCCGTCGCCGGCGTGCCCCTGGTTCCCCATCGACGTGTGAACCTTCATCCGCTTCGCCTCGGTGGCGAGGGTGCGGGCCTCGTGCAGCGTGTACGTCAGCGGCTTCTCGCAGAACACGCCCTTGCCGAGGCGGATGGCACGGACGGCGGCCGGGGCGTGGTGGTGGTCCGGCGTGGCGATGAACACGGCGTCCAGGTCGCGGGCGTGGGCGTCGTACATGCGGCGGTAGTCGTGGAACACCGGCGGGTTGTTGGCCTTCGCCCCGAGGTTCTTGATCGCCTCGGCGATCTTGCGGTCGTCCACGTCCACGAGCGCGACGAGCCGCTCGTTGGCGGCGATGCCGTTGTTGCCGCCGCCCTGCCCGCCGACGCCGATGACGGCGATGCCGAGCTTGGAGTTGGCGTTGCGGTCCTGGGCGAACATCGGGGCGGCGAACGTCGGGCTGGCGAGGGCGCCGGCGGTCTTCAGGAAGGCGCGGCGGGAGGGTCGGCGGGGCATGGGGCACCTCGGGAGGGTGAGGACGGGTGGAGCATAACCGGGGCGGGCGGCGTGTGCCAGTAGCCCGGGCGAGCCGAGCCCCGTAAGGGGCCGGGTGACGTTCCCATCACCCGGCCCCTTACGGGGCTCGGCTCGCCGGCTATGATGGCGCCCGTCGTACCCACGAGGTTCCCCATGCGCCTCCTAGCGCTCCTCGCCGCGCTCGCGTCGCCGCAACTGGCGCACGCCGCCCTTACCGCCGGCGCCGCCGTGGCGGACATCACCCCCCCGCGCGGCTGCCCGATGGCCGGGTACTACTCCGCCCGCGGCGCCGAAGGCACCCACGACCCGCTCCACGCGAAGGCGCTCGTCCTCGAACAGGACGGCACCCGCGTCGCCCTTGTCGCCCTCGACCTCATCGGCACCCCGCGAGAACTCGTCGAAGCGACGAGGGCCGCGGTCGAGAAGGCGACCGGCATCCCCGCCGCGAACGTGATGCTCTCCGCGACGCACTCGCACACCGGCCCCGTGCTGTCCGCGCGCAGCGCGTTCGCGGAGGGCGTTCCCGGCGGGCAGCAAATCCTCCGCGACTACCTGGCGGAACTCCCCGCCCGCATCGCCGCCGCCGTCAAGGCCGCGGACGACAAGCGCCGCCCGGCGCGCGTCAGCACCGCGACCGGCCGCGAGGACGGGCTGGCGTTCAACCGGCGGTTCTTCATGCTCGACGGCACCGTCGGCTGGAACCCCGGCAAGCGCAACCCGCGGATCGTCCGCCCGGCCGGGCCGACCGACCCGGCGGTGCCGGTCGTGTGCGTGGACGGCCTCGACGGCAAGCCGATCGCCACCTACGTGAACTTCGCCATGCACCTCGACACGGTCGGCGGCATGTACTATTCCGCCGACTACCCGTACCAGCTCGCCCGCTGCCTCGCCGCCGTCCGCGGCGACGACATGGTGACGGTCTTCACCACCGGCTGCTGCGGCGACATCAACCACATCAACGTGTCGAGCGCCGCCCCGCAGAAGGGCGACGGCGAGGCCGCCCGCATCGGCACGCGCCTCGCCGCCGAAGTGCTGCGTGCCTTCGACCGCCTCGAACCCATCGCGGTCGGCCCGCTGCGCGTCAGTACCACGATTGTGGAGTTGGAGCTACCCGCAGTGACGGCCGAGGACGTGGCGAAGGGGAAGGCCGTCATCGCGGCGCTGTCGGCCGGTGCGAAGCCGGCGCCGGCGTTCCTGGAGCAGGTGAAGGCGTTCCAGGCGGTCGAGGTCGCGGGTCGGCTCGGCAAGGCGTTCCCGGTCGAGGTGCAGGTCATCTCCCTCGGCGACGACCTGGCGTGGGTCAGCCTGCCGGGCGAAATCTTCGTCGAGCTCGGGCTCACCATCAAGGCCGGGTCGCCGTTCAAGCAGACGATCTGCGCCGAGCTGGCGAACGGGAGCATCGGCTACATCCCGAACCGCGTCGCCTACTCGCAGGGGAATTACGAGGTGGTTTCTGCACGGGTGGCGGCGGGTAGCGGCGAGAAGTTGGTGGACGAGGCGCTGCGGCAGTTGCGGGCGCAGTGGCGAAAGTGAGCGCAGTTCGGAGCCCCGAAGGGGCGGCAGGTAATAGCCCAGGGCGTAAGCCCTGGGAAGCCTGGGGCGGATGTCATACCGCGTCACCCCCCGTGACACCGCCCAGGTCTCCCAGGGCTTACGCCCTGGGCTATTACCTGCCGCCCCTTCGGGGCTCCGAACCCGCGCTCGCCGGACGACCGCCGACCCGCTACCGTGACCTCGCCTCTCCACCCGAGGCCCACCGATGACCCGACTCGTACCCCTCCTGCTCCTACCGCTCCTGGCCGCCGCCGACTGGCCGCAGTGGCGCGGCCCGGCCCGCAACGGCCACGCCCCCGACTACAAGCTCCCCGTGACGTGGCCGAAGGAGGCTCCCGCCCCGCGCTGGAAGGTGCCCGCCGGCCACGGCTACGCCGGCCTGTGCGTCGCCGCGGGCAAGGTGTTCGTCCACGACCGCGTCGGCGACAAGGAGCGCGTCCGCGCCCTCGAAGCCGCGACCGGCAACGCGCTATGGTCGATCGACTACGCCGAGGCGTTCGCCCCGCCCGACGCGACCGCCGGCAAGGGGCCGGGTGCCACACCGGCGTTCGACCGCGACCGCGTCTACACGTTCGGCCTCGGCGGCGTCCTCCTCGCGCTCGACGCCGCTACCGGCAAGCAACTGTGGAAGCACGACTGTAAGACGGAATTCTGGGGCCAGAAGAAGGGACCGCTCGGCGACGACATGGCCTTCCCCCCGTGCGGCGCCTGCGCCTCGCCGCTCGTGGACGGCAACACCGTCGTCGTGAACGTCGGCGGTCCGAAGGCGGGCACGTTCGTCGCGTTCGACCGCGTCACCGGCAAGGTCGTGTGGAAGGCGCTGGAGGACCGCAGCAGCTACGCCTCGCCGCAGCTCGCGTCCCCGGGCGGCGTCAAGCAGTTGGTCGGCTTCACCGGCACGCGGATGGTCGGGGTGAAGTACGACGACAAGTCGCTGCTGTGGGGCGTGCCGTTCAAGGCGCTCTACGACCAGACCATCATCACGCCGGTGGTGTGGAAGGACCGCGTGGTCGTCGCCGGCGAGGGCCGGCCGACGTTCGCCGTCGCCGTGCCCGCGTCGCCGGGCGACGAGCCGAAGACGGCGTGGAAGAGCGACGACCTGAAGAGCTACATGACGACGCCGGTCGTGTTCGGCGACCACCTGGTCGGGTTCGATCACCGCACGGTCCGGCTGGTGTGTCTGAGCCTCGACAAGGGCGAGACGGCGTGGACCTCGCCGCGCGTCCCGGGGAAGTATCACTCGCTTGCGGCGGCCGGCGGGGCGGGCTTCTGCCTGACGTCGGAGGGGGAACTGGTGGTGTTCCGCCTGAACGCCGCCGAGTGGACCGAGCTCGGCCGGTGGAAGGTGTGCGAGAAGGGGAGTTGGTCGCACCTGGCGATCGCCGACGGCCGGCTGTACGTCAAGGACGCGGGGTTCGTGTACGCGATCGACTTGCCGGGGTGACGAAACGCTCGTGCCCCCGGAGCCGGCCCCGTAAGGGGTCGGAGCGTGCCGCGCGCCGGAGGCTCCGACCCCTTACGGGGCCGGCTCCGGGGGCACGAGCGTTCGTGTGAAACCCACCCGCGCCGCCGGCGTCTTCCCCGTACCCACCCCACGAGGCGCGACGCGGATGCCCCGCTGGCTCAAACGTACCCTCTTCGGCGCCGCCGTCACCGTCGGCGTCCTCGTCCTCGTCGTCGTCATCGCCCGCGCGTCGCTCCGCCGCATGGGCACGAAGGAACTCGAGCGCGTCACCGCCCGGCTCGACAAGGACGACCCCGGGTGGCGGCTCGACGACGTGCTCGCGGCCCGCGCGAAGACCGCCCCGCCGCCGGACCGGAACCCGGCCGAGGTCGCCCGCCGACTCCGCGAAGGCTTCACCCCCGAGTGGCAGGCGTTCCGCGGCACCCGCGACTTCGGCAGCGGCCACGTCACCAACGAGTTGCCCGGGTTCTGGGCGACCGTGTGGTTCCTGCAGGCGCGGCCGGTCAGCGCCGAGGCCCGCGACGCGGCCCGCACCGCCTTCCTCCGCCCCGAGGTCGCCGACGGCGGGCCGGGGTTCGTCGCCCTCGCCGTCCCCGACAACCCGTTCATGACCCTGCTGCCGCACGTCCAGAACACCCGCGAGGTGTTCGAGATTCTGGAAGTCGACGCGAAGCTCGCCGCCCTCGAGGGGCAGCCGGACCGCGGGGTCGCGTCCGCCCGCGCGGGGCTGGTCGCCGCCCGGGCGATCGGCGACGAGCCGTTCCTGATCTCGCAGCTGGTCCGCATCTCGGGCGCTCACGTCGCAGCGAACGCCGGGATGCAGGCGATCGCGTGGGGCGAGCCGAAGGACGACCGGGGGCTGGCGGCGTTCCAGGCGGCGCTGCGGGCCGAGGCCGACCACCCGTACCTCCTCACCGGCCTCCGCGGCGAGCGGGCGTCGCTCGACCGGGTGTTCGACGGGCTGGAGAACGGCACCATCCCGCCGAACGACGTGCTCGGGATGGTGGCCGGCGCGGGGAGCAAGAACCCGCTCGTCGCCCCCGGGTTCGCCCTGTACAAGGGGCTCCTCCCCGGCGACCGGGCGATGGCGCTGAAGCTGTATACCGAGATGATCGAGGCGGCGAAGAAGCCGCCGCACGAGCAGAAGCGGGCGCTGGCCGACATCAAGATGCCGTTCGGGGACGGCGGCCACTACCGGTACGTCGTCACCAAGCTGACGATCCCCGCCGCGCACAAGGTGGGCGAGGCGGCGACCCGCGCCCGGGCCTCGCTGCTGACGGCGAGCGCCGCAGTGGCGTGCGAGCGGTTCCGGCTGGCCCGCGGCCGGTGGCCCGAGTCGCTGGCGGAAATCCCCGCCGACGTGCTGCCGCCGCTCCCGCCCGACCCGTACACCGGCGGCGCGATCCGCTACCGCACGGACGCCGACGGCACCGCCCTGGTGTGGACAGCCTCCGACGACCTCCAGCAACAACGCACGGTCAACGGCGAGCCGGACGAGGACCCGTTGAAGGGCGCCGGCCGCGGCTGGAAGCTGTGGCCGCCCGCCTTGCGCGGGGCGACGCGGCCGGCGCCGGTGCGGGAGTTCCAGATCGAGCCGGACGGGAACGAGCCGTGAGCCGGCGCACGGTCGTTCTCGTCGAGCGCCGCACCCGGGGCGTCCGCCTCCGCCCGGCCGACGCCGCGTTCCTGCGGCTGCACTTCCCCGGCGTCGTCGAGGTGAACCCCAGCGGCCGACCCGACCACTACCGGCTCACCGCCCGCGGCGTCGTCGGCACCATCGACGCGCCGCACGTCCGCCTCACGATCCGTCCCAAACTTCCGTGGCCGAACCTCCGACTGCTCCTCGGCCTCGAACCCCTCGCCGCTTGCGGCGTTGCAGCGCCCGCGGCCGACCTCCTCGCCGTGATCGCGGCCGAATTCGCCGACCGGCTGCGCGAACTCGCGGCGGTCGGGCTCGTGCGGGGCTACCGCGACGCGGACCACGCCGCACCGTACCTCCGCGGCCGGCTCCGCACCGCCGACCAGCTCCGCGACGCCGCCGCCCGCGCCTTCCCGACGACGTTCCATGTCACCGAGTCGGCGTTCGACCTGGACGCGCCGTGGAACCAGATCCCTCAGGCGATCGCGGAGGCGCTGGCGAACCACCCGTCCCTTCCGGCGACGGTTCGTGACGACGTGCGGGCCGCGGCCGCGCTGCTGGCCGGCGTGACCGCCGCGCCGCCGACCGACGCGCTCTTCGCGGACGCCGAACGGGAGCCGCGGGCGGGTGCGTACAATTCGTTGCTCGCGCTGTGCCGCACCCTCCGCGACGGGCTCTCGACTGCCGACGCGGCGCCCGGCGGCGGGGCGTTCCTGATCGACCTCGGTCGGGCGTTCGAGCGGCACCTGTCGGCCGGGCTCGCGGCCCGGCTACCCGGCGGGTGGACGGTCGAGGCGCACCCCGGCTTCGCGGTCGGCGACACGGTGCTGCGGCCGGACGTGCTGGTGAAGCGGCGCGGGGAAGCCCGCTGGGTGCTGGACGCGAAGTGGAAGCGGCCCGGCCCCGACGCGGCGGACCTGCATCAGGTGCTGGCCTACGCCGCGGTGTGCGGCGCGCCGCGGGCCGCGCTGGTCTACCCGGGGCGCCGCTGGGGGCGGCGCGTGCTTCGCGCCGGGTCGGTAACAGTGGAGCTGGTGCGGTTACCGGTGGTGGGGTCGGTCGATGAGGTGTCCGCGGGACTCGGGCGGCTGGCGCGGGTGGTGGGGCGCTGAGGGTCCGCCGCTCGCGGCGGTGCAACCGACGCACCGCCGCGAGCGGCGGAAGTCCCCGTAGCCTGGAGTTCACCCGGTGTGGGTCGGGGTGTGGCTCCCGGAGGTCGGCCCGGACCCGTTCCTGCTGGTCGTCGGGTGGCGGGTGCCGAACAGCGCGAGGCCGCTCGTCCTGCTGGTCAGCCCGGCGGGCCGGGCGGAACGGCGGGTGGTACGTCCCGGCGTACCACAAGCGGTGGGGGGTCGAGGACGCCAATCGCGGGATCGAGCAGCGGTTCGGGGTGGAGGGTTTCCTGGTCCGGTCGTGGATGTCGATCCGCCGTCTGCTGTGGCTCGTGGCGTGGGCCTTCTGGTGGCGGAATCGTGGGGCGAGGCGTCGTTCGACCGCCTCCGGGCCGTCCTGATGAACCACCCGTGGCGGCTGCGGAAGCCGGCGACCTACCTGTTCGATTGGACTGCCACCCTGCTCCGCGAACTCCTTCATCCGCGCCCGAAGTTATCCACCGACACTGGGTGAACTCCAGAATCCTGTCACTTGCGACACCGCTACGCTCCGGGTGGCGTGGTGGTCACCCCGGCACCCGGAGCCCCCATGTTCGGCTGGTTCGCCCCGAAGCAGCCGACCCCCGACCGCCGAGAAAGTCCTGGTCGAGCGGCGGATGAAGCGCCTCGCCGGGCTCCTCGGGTTCGACCGCCTCCTCTCCGCTCCCGTCGTCCTCCCCACCCCCGAGTTCTTCCCCGACCCGTTCGGCGCCGACGTGGCGTCCGCGCCGGCACTGCTCCGCCGGGTGTGCGGTTACCTGGGCGTGGACCCGGCGGCCGTGCGCCTGGATGTCCGGCCGGACGACCGTAGGGATGGCGCCGCTGGGCTGTTCGAGGCCGGCCCGCTTCAAGGCCGCCCGCCACGTCCGCCCGCGCGTCGGCGTCGGTGATCGCTACCCGGGCCAATGCTCTTTCGCCTCGCCTTCACAGCAGTAATTCGCCATCGCCCGCCTCGTACGACCGCTCGAACGTACCGGCGGTAGGCATGGTCAGACCTTTAGTTCCGCTTCACCTCTCGCGGCAGGGGCGCGACCTCCCGGGGCGGCAGGTGGAGGACGGCGTCGGCTAGGTTGCTGTGAGCGAGCGCGTTGGTAGGGTCGAGTCGGATGGCATCTCGGAAGGATTCGATGGCCCCGGCCAGATCCCCCTTCTGCCGTAAGGCTACCCCCAGGTTGTTGTGGTGTGTGGTGTTTGACGGCTCGAGTCGGACGGCCTCCCGCCAGCACGCCTCCGCCCCCGCCGGGTTCCCGCTGTTCAGCAGCGCCCCGCCCAGGTTGTTGTGGGCGTCGGCGAACGTCGGGGCGAGCCGGACTGCTTCCCGGCCGGTGGCAACGGCCGCGGTGGCGGCCCCGCTCAGGTTGAGACGGCGGCTGAGGTCGTTCTGGAAGGCCGGACTCGTGGGCCGGAGGGCCGCCGCCGCCGCCGCGTGCTGCAACGCCTCGACGGATAACGGCGGGGTCTGGGACTCGCACGTCCTCACCAGGTCGAACCGCAGCCACACGTTCCCCGGGTACCGCACGACGCCCCGACGGAGGAGGTCGAGGCGTGCCGGGTTGGCACCGGCTGTGCTCAGATCCTGGCCGAGCTGGCAGAGTTGTTCCGGCCCCAACTCCATCGCCCGCGGCCCGGCCGCGAAGGAGACGAGGCCGGGGGAGTTCTTTGCGTCCCGGAGCGCCTGCCACTCGGCCAGCGTCCCCCCGGCCCGGTGGCGGGCCAGCCGCAACACGGCCCGGACCCACTCGTTGCCGCCCTGCCGGTCCCACTCGCCGAGGTAGCCCAGAAGTTGGTTCCTCACCCGGCTCGCTGCGATCGCGCCGGCGACCTCGTCCGGCAACTGCTTCCCGGCGGCCCACCCATACGCCCGGACCGCAGCCGCCAGTTCGCCCGCGGTGCGGCCGTTGTCCCACTTGCCGCCCGACAGGTTCGCATGGTTCTGGAGGATTCGGTCGGCCGCCAGGAACAGCGTCGCGTGCCGGTCCAGTTCGGCGGCCGCCGCCCGGACCGCCGCCACGTCGGCCAGAATCGCGGCCGGCACGTCGCCGACGGCCACGTACCCGTCGGCCCGGTGAAGGGCCGCGAACCCGAACGTGGCCGACGACCACATCTGCCCGGGGTCGTCGGCCAGAACCCAGGCCTCCTCGAACCGCCCGCGCGCCTCGGTCAGCGCCACCGCCACGCTCCCCTCGCTCCGGGTCACCCGGCCCCGGCGGTCGGCCTCCACCGTCGCCTGTTCCCGCGCCCGGTCGGCCTCGACCCGCTCGGCCACGGCGGCCCGCTCGACGGCCTGCCGGTCCTCCCACCACGCGCCGGCCCCGCCGAGGGCGACCAGGGCGACGACCGCGAGCCCGAGCGCTGCCTGGACCCGCCGCCGCTTCCGCTGCTCGGCCGCCTGGGCCACCGCCACCGCGCGCCCGCGCTCGGCCGCCCGCAGCCGCTCCTGCACCCCGTCCAGGTGGGCCGTGAGGCCGTCGGCCACCGCCTGCCCGTCGGCCGGCCGATCGGCCCGGTCCGGGGCGAGGCAGCGGCGGCACAGCGCGACCAGTTCCGGGTCGGCCCCGCAGCCGGCGAGCCGCCCGAACGCCGCTGTCAGATCCCCGGCCGCGGCGCGCATGACCACCTCCCCCGTGGTCCGGCCGCAGAACGGCGGCTCCCCGGTCAGCACCGCGCACAGGATGCCGCCCAGCGCGAACACGTCGGCCCGCGCGTCGGTCGGCTCCCCCCGGGCTTGCTCGGGGGCCATGTACGCGGGGGTGCCCATGACGGCACCGGCCTGCGTCAGGGTTGAGTGATGTGGTCCGAGGGATGAGGGCGGAAGGGCGGACGGTTCGGGGCATCCCTCGTCCCTCGGCCTTCGGCCCTCGTCCCTCTCGAAGGCCAGCCCCCAGTCCATGACCTGGACTTCCCCGAACGCCCCGACCATGACGTTCGCCGGCTTCAGGTCGCGGTGGGTCACCCCCTGCGAGTGGGCGAACCCGACCGCGTGACAGACCTGGGTGACGGCCTGGAGGAGCCGGGATCGGTCGGTGGTCGCCAGCCCGGCGGCCAGGGTTTGGCCAGCGACCAGCTTCATCGCCAGGAACGGCGAGCCGTCGGCGAGCGTCCCCAAGGCGTAGACCGGCGGGATGCCCGGGTGCGGCAGGCGGGCGGTGATCTTCGCCTCGCGGACGAACCGGTCGGGGTTGGCCCCGGGGAGGAGGAGCTTGAGTGCCACCTCGCGGTGAAGGGTGAGATCGGAGGCGGCTAGCACCCGGCCCATCCCTCCGCGGGCGATCTCGCCCAGTACCCGGTAACCCGGGACAACCGGAAGGTCTCCGTCCGGGATGTGGAGGTCGGTGGCCCGTGCCGTCCGGGATATCGTGCGGAACGACTCGCCTGGGTCGGCAGGCGACTTCTCGATACCGAGGGTGTCGGCGGGTGTGGACGGCAGATCGCTCGTCTGGTTCGGGTCGTACGGCTGGTTCACGGGCGGTGGTTCGTACTCTCTGAAGGGGGCAGATACCCAAGTATCACGCCCTCGGGTCGATGACGCGCCACAAATCTAAAAGAATCTGGGTAACACCTCTCCCCCATCTCCGCTTCACGCGGGATCGGTTGCGACGGGTGTCGCACCTGTCTACGATACCACTACATCCCACCCCAGCGGACGCACCATGGCCCGGAAAGACGCGAAGGCCCAGAAGTCGCAGATCGTCGCGTTCAAGGTCGAGGAGGAGTTGGCGCGGTTCCTCGACAACCTGCCGAACAAGAGCGAGTTCATCCGCAAGGCGATCCTGGCGCAGTTCCGCATGACGTGCCCGCTCTGTACCGGCAGCGGCGTCGTGCCGCGCGGCATCCACGACCACTACAAGCACGTCCTGGCCGACCACGACACCCGGCCGTGCGAGAAGTGCAAGTCCGAGGTGACCATCCCGATGTCGGCCGACGCCGCCCCGCCGGCCGACCGCCGGCGGTTCGAGCAGTTCCTCGACGGCGGCCCACTGTACTGCTCGAAGTGTTACCCGACCGTCGGCCCGTGCGACGACTGCGGCTGGCACGTCCCCACCGAGAAGATGGTCGAGCACTTCAAGAAGGCGCATTCGAACACCGGCTGACGCCCGCCACGCCGGCCAGCAGTACCGCCCGCGCCGCGACCTGCACCCAGCCCTTCGCCCGGCCGACGGCGTCGGCCCACCCGCCGGTGTCCGGGATAACGTCCGGCACCGCCCGCGCCGCGACGAATACCGCGACCGCCAGCAGCGCGGCGCGGCTGTTCGCGCGGTGCGCCGCCACCGCCGCCCACGCGACCACCGGGATCAGGCTCACGTCGTACTGGAACCACGCCAGCGGGTACGTGAGCATCGCCGCGACCGCCGCCATCGCCAGCGTCGCGTCCGCCGGGAGCGCCTTCCAGCGGAGGTACGCCAGCCCGGCCGCCGCCGCCGCGTAAAGCAGGATTCCGGTTCCGGTGCTCAGCCCGAGCACGCCCGGCAGCGACCCGCACCCCTCGACGTATGCCCCCGCCTCCGACGCCAGCCGGTACCACTCCCACGGCGTCACGCCGACCAGCGCGAACGGCGCCAGCCCGCCGACGAGCGCGCCGGCGAGCGCCGCCAACTGGTCGCGGCGCGTCCACTTCATCGCCACGACGCAGCTGAGCGCGAAGAACGGGCGCACGGTACACGCGAGCCCGAGGACGAGCCCGAACGCGACCGGCCGGGCCGACCGGCCGAGTGCCCACATTCCCGCTGCGGCCAGCGCCAGCACGCCGACCGGCTGGCCCCAGTCGAGCCCCTGCCACACCGGCGCCCACAACCCGAATCCGCCGCCGACCAGCGCCCACGCCCACCCCGGCAGCGGCGGCGCGGCGAGCCGGAAGCACAGCGCCCACGCCACCGCCAGCGCCGCCAGCTGCGCCACCCGCACCCGGTCGAGCGCGGCACCGAAGTCGGCGCCGGCGAACGGGACGGTGAGCAGCACGGCCCCGGGCGGGTGCGGGTTGTACCGGACCATGACGTGCCCCGGCCGCGGCGGGAAGCCGGCGCGGTCGCGGAGGTCGTCGAGCGGGAGGTACGGTGAGAGCCCGTCGCGGAGAGCGCGGGCGGAGACGTAGTCCTGAATGAGGTCGTCGCCGTGGGCGCGCGACTCGCGCAGCGCGAACGACGACGTGAGCCACAGCGCGACGAACGTGACGGCCGTGCGGATCAGCATGGGGTCGGGTGCTCGGGAAAGCCCGGGGACGGCCGCCCCCGGGCTTCCTGGAGCTTAGAACTGATCCAGCCAGAAGTGGCTGCCGCGGTAGTACTTCATCGGCTGCCACAGCTCGTACCGCCAGCCCGGCTCCAGGAACGCGGGGTACGCCTGGTACGCGGGCGGCCGCACGTACGGGTGGTTCCGCGGCTCCGGCCACTGCGGGCTGTTCGCCGGCCAGTAGCTGTGCGGGAAGTAGTGGTACGGGTAGTAGTGGAACTGGGTCAGCGGCGGGCTGCTCGTCTGGGCCGAGGCCGGGGCGGCCGAAGCCGTCCACAGCGCCACCCCCGCGGCGACCGCGAGACACGTGCGGATCATCATCGTCCTCCGTTACGACCGGGCTCCGCCCGGCGGACTTCATGTCGTGCCAATCCTACTCGCCGCTTTCCCGCCGCGCCGCCCGCGGGGGTCGGGCCGGGCCGGAAATCGTAGAAAAATACGACGGCTGTGCCGCGGCCGCGCGACCGGCCGATTCCCCCGGTCGCGCCTCCCCCCGGTGTTTCTCCCGCCCTTCCCTACCCGGATTTCCCTCAAGTGACGATCCCGACCGACGTGTACGACAACCCGCTGATCGGCCGGTACGCCAGCCGCGAGATGGCCGAGCGGTGGGGGCCGCTCCGGAAGTTCCGCACCTGGCGCCGGCTGTGGCTCGCCCTCGCCGAAGCCGAGGCGGAACTGGGGTTGCTCGCCGACGACGGCGTGTCGCCGCGCATCCGTGCCGAGCAGCTGGCCGAGCTGCGCGACCACCTCGACGATGTGGACCTGGCCCGCGCCGCCGCCCACGAGAAGCGCCTGCGGCACGACGTGATGGCCCACGTCCACGCCCTCCGCGACGTGGCCCCCGGGTGCAACGACATCGTCCACCTCGGCGCCACGTCGTGCTACGTCACCGACAACGCCGACCTCATCCTGATGCGGGAGAGTTTGGATCAGGTGTGCCGCACGCTCGCGGCCGTGGTCGACGCGATGGGTGCGTTCGCCCACCGCTGGAAGGACGAGCCGACGCTCGGGTTCACGCACTTCCAGCCGGCACAGCTCACGACCGTCGGCAAGCGCGCCACGCTGTGGCTGTACGACCTCGTCCTCGACCTGGAGGAGTTGGAGCGCCGCCGCGACGCCATGCCGTTCCGCGGGGCGAAGGGGACGACCGGCACGCAGGCGAGCTTTCTGGCGCTGTTCCGCGGCGACCACGACAAGGTGAAGCAGCTCGACCGCCGCGTCGCCGAGAAGATGGGCTTCGCGGCGCTCGTCCCCGTCACCGGGCAGACGTACACGCGAAAGCTCGACAGCTTCGTGATCGACACCCTGAGCGGCCTCGGGCAGTCGCTGCACAAGTGGGGGACCGACCTGCGGCTGCTGGCGAACCGGCAGGAGATCGACGAGCCGTTCGAGCCCGAGCAGATCGGCTCGAGCGCGATGGCGTACAAGCGGAACCCGATGCGCGCCGAGCGGATGTGCGGCCTGTCGCGCTACCTGATGGGCCTCCCCGCGATGGCCGCCGACACCGCCGCGACGCAGTGGTTCGAGCGCACCCTGGACGACAGCGCCCCGCGCCGCCTTTACATCCCGCAGGCGTTCCTCTGCGCCGACGCCGTGCTGCGGATCGCGCTGAACCTGCTGACGCAGCGCACCGGGCCGGACTCGTTCGGGCTGGTTGTGAACGTGCCGGTCGTGGCGCGGGGCGTGCGCGACTACCAGCCGTACATGGCGACCGAGAACCTCATGATGGCCGCGGTGCAGGCCGGAGGCGATCGGCAGGAGGTTCACGAGGTGGTGCGAACGCACAGCCACTCCGTGACCGCGAAGCTGAAGACCGGCACCGGCAGCGCGGCCGAGCTGTTCGACCGGCTGCGGGCGGAGCCGGCGTTCGCGCGGGTGGACTTCGCCGCCGTCACCGACCCGCGGGCGTTCGTCGGCCGGGCGCCGGAGCAGGTGACGGAGTTCGTGGCGGAGTTCGTGGCGCCGGTGCGGGCGCGGTACGCCGGGGTGCTGGGGATGAAGGCCGAACTGTCGGTCTGAGGCGAGCCGACCGCCGTGAGGCGGCGAGTGACGCACGACTCACCCGCCGCCTCACGGCGGTCGGCTCGCCTCAGACCCCTGCTCCCGCCGCCGCGATGCGCGCCACCTCGTCCGGCAGTGGCGTCCGCTTGTAGCGGTACACCCCCGCCCCGAACGACGTGTCGTCGGCCTCGTCGGTGCGCATCTGCTCGCCGACGCACAGCACGAACTTCCCCGGCAGGTGCTTCACGAGCCGCTTGTGCAGCGCCTCCACGCCGCCGCGGCGCCAGTAGCCGTACAGCTCGACGTACACCTCTTTCCCGCTCGCGGTGTGTACAAGCCGGAAGTCCGGCACCCACACGCCGTCCGGCAGGCTCACCGGGTGCGGCTCCTCGTGCAGCACCCAACCCTGCACCTTTGCGGCGAAGCTGTCGGCGAACATCCGCACCTCGGGCGGCGTGTACGTGCCGAAATCCGGCAGGTGCGACCGCAGCCCGTCCACGCTGGCGAGCGCGAACTGCTTCTCCTTCCGCTCCGAGCCCCAGCGCACCTCCGCCCGCAGGTCGTAGGCCTTGCAGTGAAGGAGCGTCGGCAGGAACTGCGCGATCTGGGAGCCGTACTTGTTCGTCGCCGAGAACAGCGACAGCGGGCCGTCGAGCGTGAGGGTGTACGAGTTGCCGGACGACTCGCGGATGGTGCAGATGAGGCGGTGGAACTTGACGGCGCGAAAGAGCTGGCGGAACCGCGCCGGCGTCTCGCCCCAGACGCGGCACTCCATCGCCGTGCTGCGGACGAGAACCGCCTGCGCCAGCGCCACGTTGTAGCGGTTCACCAAATACTCGGGAGAGCAGTCGTCGAACTTCAGCACCCGCCGCTCGTCCTTCAGGTCGGCGAACAGGCTCTGCTCCACTTGCGCGGCGTCGAGGCTGAGCGCCGCCCCGACCTCCGCCAGCACGGCGGCGCGGTCGAACGCCGCGCCGACCTTCTGCCGGTGCGCCACGGCCGCGCGAAAGGCGGCGTCGCGCAGCTCCTCGGGCGGGTGGTCGGCGGTCACCTCGAACTCGCAGCGGTCCTCCAGCAGCTCCGCCAAGCCCTGATGCACGAGCGACCGCGGCCCCTGCCCGACCACGTCTTCGAGCTCGGCCCCGATCTCGCCGCGGGTGCGGCCGGGCGAATCGCGGTACGCGAACAGCAACTGCTCCGCGACGCCGAGCCAGCCGCGGTCGGCGGGGTCGAGGTACTGCGGGATGAGCTTGTTCCGGGCGTGCCGGACGCGGACGAGCTTGCCGGTGAGCATGAAAAGACAGATTGGCCGCAAAAAGGCACAAAAGACACAAAAATAGAACAGATCGAATTCATTCTTCTTTTTGCGTCTTTTGTGCTTTTTTGCGGCCAATCCCTCCTGTCCTATTGGAAGGCCCGGTGCTGGCGGCGGCGCTCGGAGACGTACTCCTCGGCCGTGCCCCGGGTGATGACCTCGTACAGCACCGCCTGCTTGTCGCCGTACTTCCGCAGGATGCGGCCCAGCCGCTGCACGTTCTCCGTCGTGCTCCCGGTGCCGCTCAGCACGATGCCCACGTTCGCCGCGGGCACGTCCACGCCCTCGTTGAGCACCTGACACGTCACCACGACGGAGTAGACGCCGGAGTGGAAGTGCCCCAGGATGGTCTTCCGCTCCTTCGGCTTGGTCTGGTTCGTCATCGCCGGCACGAGGTACGTCCGGGCGATGTGGTACACCGTGGCGTTGTCCGCGGTGAAAATCAGCACGCGGTCGTTGGCGTGCTTCGCCAGCAGTTCTTCGAGCAGGCGGAACTTGCCGCTCGGCGCCTGCATGATGCGCTTCTGCTCGCGGAAGGCCCGCGCCGCGGCGACGCCTTCGGGGCTCTTGCTCGCCTCGAACAGGAAGCGGCGGAAGCCGTCCGGGCCGCTCATGTTGATGCCGCGGTCGGACACGAACTGCCGGTACTGGTCGCGGCACTCCTGGTAGCGTTCCTGCTCGTCGGGCGTCAGTTCCACGAACTCCCGCCGCGCCTCGTAGGGGGCCAGGAACTCGCCGGCCACGTCGGTGATGTCCAGTCGGTAGAGCGTGGGGCCGATCAGCGCCGGCAGCACGTCCTCGGCGCCGTCGGCGCGTTCGAGCGTGGCGGTGAGGCCGAGGCGGAACGGGGCCAGCGCCGCGTTCGCGGCCTCCATGTAGCTCGGGCCGGGGAGGTGGTGGCACTCGTCGAAGATGACCAGGCCGTAGCGGTTCGCCCACTTTTCGAGGTGGATGTACGCCGAGTCGTAGGTGGTGACTGTGAGCGGCCGGTACTCGAACTCGCCGCCGCCGACCATGCCGACCGGCTCGCCGAACGACTGTTCCAGCTCGCGCGCCCACTGCGTCATCAGGTCGATCTTCGGCGTGACGACGAGCGTCGGCCGGCCGAGTTGCTCGATGCACAGGAAGGCGGTGAACGTCTTCCCCGTGCCCGTCGGCATAACCACGACACCGCGACGGCCGCCTTCGGTCCACTGCTTCAGGGCGTCGAGTTGGTACTGCCGCGGGGTGCGCTCGCGGTTCAGCTTCCACCCGGTCGGCTTGTTCTCCCAGCCGCGGGCGGTGTCGGTGTAGGGTTGCTTCGTACGGACGAGTTGCTCGACGACCGCTCGGTAGAAGCGCCCCTGCGCCCGGTGGGTGCTGGTGCGCGGGTCGAACAGCACGCCGGGGAGCGACTGGAACTCGAACCCGCGCGGCCCGCCGCCGAGGACGACGGTACCGCGGTCGTACCCGAGCGTGATCGGCGCGTCGTCGGCCATGCGGAGATTATCGGAAGTGGTGACAGCGTGGAAAGCCCGGGGACGGCCGTCCCCGGGCTTCGGGACGCGACTGGACCCACCCCTGATCCTATCCTGTCCGGTACGGAGGCCCGCATGTACCCCACGCCCGACATCGCCCCGACCGGGTTCGACCCGTCGATGCTGCTGCTCACCGGCTACCTCCTCGCCGGCACCGCCACCGCGCTGGTCGGCGCGGCCGTGCTCGGCGTCGTCACCCTGCCGGTGTTCTTCCTGTTCATCTACGTCACCGAGTTGGTCCTCGCCCGGCTGTCCGAGACGGGGTCGCTGGCGGTCAAGGTGATGCTGATGCTCTTCCGCGGGCTCCGCCGCAGCCCGCTGAGAACATCCCTCACCTACCTCGCGCTGTTCGTCCTCACCTTCGTGCTGACCATGATCTACACGATCATCACGTTCATCGGGCGCGCGACGAGCGAGAAGGAGGCCAACTTCAAGATCATCATGACCGAGAAGTACTCGATCCCGAGCATGATGCCGCCCGGGTACGAGGACCGGCTCCGCGCCATCATCGAGAAGCTGCCGAAGGAGCTGCAGCCGGTCAACGGTACCGACGACATGATCGCCTGGAGTTTCGTCGGCGGCACCACCGACCCGTCGAACCCGAAGCCCGAGAACGCCCTGTTCATGTTCTGCGTCGAGCCGCGGAAGATCCCGCTGATGATGGACGGGCTCGAGCGCAAAGACCTAAGCGACGCCGAGTGGGGCGAGATGCAGCGGTGCGTGAAGCTGATGGAGGAGGACTACCGCCGCATCATGGTGAGCCCGTCGCGGATGAAGAAGATGAACGTGCAGGTCGGCCAGAAGCTGAAGCTCAGCAGCATCGGCTACAAGGACGTGGTGTTCGACTTCGAGATCGTCGGCACCCTGCCCGACGGGAAGTACGAGGGCGTGGGGTTCTGCAGCCGGGCGTACCTCGACGCGATGTTGAGGGGGTGGTCCACGGCGCACAACGGCGAGCAGCACCCGCTGGCCAGCAAGTGCGTGAACTTGATCTGGGTGCGGGTGCCGACCCGCGAGGCCTACGAGCGGATCGCCGCGGCCGTGAGCGAGCCGGGGAACTTCAGCGCCCCCGCGGCGAAGGTCGAGACCGCGAGCGCCGGCATCGGCACCTTCATGGAGGCGTACAAGTCGATCTTCAACGGCATGAAGTACGTCCTGTCGCCGGCAATGCTCGTCATCATGTCGCTGGTGGTGGCCAACGCCATCAGCATCAGCGCGAGAGAGAGACGCACGGAGATGGCAGTGCTGAAGGTGCTCGGCTTCCTGCCGCGGCACGTCGCGGGGCTGATCCTCGGCGAGGCGCTGTTGATCGGCGCGATCGCGGGGGCGATGAGCACGACGGTGGCGTGGGGGCTGCTCGGGAACTTCAAGTTCCAGATCGCCTTCCTGGGGGCGTTCATCGTCCCGAAGGAGGTGTTGATCATCGGCCCGGTGCTGGGGATGTGCGTTGCCCTGATCGGCAGCATCGGCCCGGCCCTGAGCGCCAAGAACGTGAAGGTTGCCGAGGTGTTCGCCCGCCAGGCGTGAATCGGAACGGCGAGCCGACCGCCGTGAGGCGGCGGGTGAGTCGCCGCAGATGAAACACCCGCCGCCTCACGGCGGTCGGCTCGCCCGGAGAATTGATGAACCCCGTCCTTCGCTTCTTCCGCGGCGTCCGCGGCGTGATCGGCACCATCGTCACGCTGGTGATGTCGCTGCTGCCGCTGTCGGCGCTGCTGGTCGCGCTGCCGGCGGTGGCCCCGAACGAGGCCGTGCTCTCCGACAGCGTCCCGGCGGCGACCACCCGCGGGCGGCGGCTCCTGCGGCGACTCGGCGGCGTCGGGGCGGGGTTCGTCGTGGTCGTGGCGTTGTTCGCGTTCGCGGTCGAACTGGTCAGCCGGCTGCCGCTGCCGGCGCGGGGGCAGTTCGGCGTCCTCGCCCAGAAGGTGCTCGGCGGCGTCCCCGCGCACTACGCCCCGGCCGGCCCCGAGCCGACCGCCGGCATCACCCCCGGCATCGTCCCGCCCACGCCGCAGGAGATGTTCGAGAAGCGGGCCAAGCTCGAACGTGCCCTCGCCGCCGGCCTCGACGACCCGGTCCGCCTCCGCGAGGCGAAGACCGACCTCGACACCGTCAACGCCCAAATCGCCGAGGTGCTGCCGAACTCGCAGCAGTTGCGCATCCTGCTCGACCCCGAGTGGGGGCCGTGGCTCGGGCAGCCGATCTGGAAGCTGCTGCCGCCGCCGCTCGTGCAGCACTGGCCGTTCGTGTTCCTCGTCGTGTACGCCACCGACCTGGCGCTCCTACTGATGATCGGCCGGGTGCCGCTGGCGTACAACTTCCGCAACCTCGTCGTCCGCTGGCGGATCGCCGGCCTCACCGCCCTCGCGTTCACCGTCGTCGTCGGCCTCCTCGTCGCGCTGCTCGCGTTCGTGAACGGCATGTACAAGCTGAACGAGGGGACCGGCATCCCCGGCAACGTGTTCGTCCTCTCGGACGGCGCGACGGACGAGCTGTTCAGCAACCTCGGCTACGGCGACACGGACAACGCGCTGCGCCAGGTGGTGACGCTCGACGAGGAGGGGAATCCGCTGCCGGCCCCGGTGAAGGTGGCGCGTGCGGTGAAGGAGACGGACGGGTCGTTGCGGCGGCTGAAGGTGGACGAGGAGCCGCCGGCCGGGCAGCAGGCCACGTACCTGGCGAGCAAGGAGGTGTACTTCGTCGTCAGCCAGCCGGTGCCGGTGAAGGAGGGCGAGCAGCCGCGCCGCCGGCTGCTGAACATGCGCGCCATCGACGACGCCCCGGTCGCGGCCGCGGTCCACAACATCTCGCTGTACGACGGCAGCAGCTGGTTCTCGTCGGTCGGCGTGCGGCAGGTGCCGACGGGCGAGCGGAACGCGGACGGCACCCCGCGGGTGCGGAACTACGTGGAATGCGTTCTGGGCGAGGGGGCCGCCGGCATCCTGGGCGAGGACGCGAACAAGCCGCGGCTGGAGGTCGGCGACACGTTCGAGCTGGGCGACCTGGACTGGATCGTCGTCGGCATCATGCGGGCCGAGGGGACGACGTTCGGGTCCGAGGTGTGGGTGCAGAACATCGACGTGGTGACGAAGACGTTCGGCAAGAAGGGGACGTACACGACGATGGTGGTGCGGACCGACCGCGACACGGCCGGGGCCGCGAAGGCGCTGGCGTACCACCTCCAGTTCCGGTACACGGTCGCGAAGCTGAAGGCGTTCCCGGAGCCCGAGTACTACGCCGAGCTGACCAAGACGAACGACCAGTTCCTGACGTGGATCGTGTTCGTCGCCGTGCTGATGGCGCTGGGCGGCGTGTTCGGCGTGATGAACACCATGTTCGCGGCCATCGCCGCCCGCATCCGCGAGGTGGCGGTGCTGCGCATCCTCGGCTTCAAGCGCTGGCAGATCCTGATCTCGTTCATGCTGGAGTCGCTGGCCATCGCCGCGGCCGGGGGGTTGCTGGGGTGCGTACTCGGGTACGCGGCCGACGGCGTGGAGGCGCGGAGCCAGCTGTCCGGCGGCGCCGGCGGCGGCAAGAGCGTGTCGCTGAAGATGGTGGTGGACTACCAGACGATCGCGGCCGGGATGCTGTTCACGCTGGTGATGGGCCGCCTCGGCGGGCTGGTGCCGGCGCTGTCGGCGATGCGGATGGAGATTCTTGATTCGCTGAGGTAGCGCCGAAGCCCGGGGACGGCCGTCCCCGGGCTTTCCCTCCTGTCACCTCACCAAACTCCCCAGTCGGTTCCCACTCTCGACCGGCACCGGCGCCTCGGCCGGAGGCTCCCCCGCCCCGAGCGCCAGATCGAACGCCGCCTTCATGCCGCGGTTCCAGTTGCCGAGGTTGTACGTCGTCTCCACGTCGGCCCGCGCCGTGCGACCGAGGCGGCGGCGCAGCTCGCGGTCCTCGACCAGCCGCGACACGGCCTCGACGATACCCGCCACCACCACCGGGTCCGACGTGTACATCGTTTCGTAGTTCTCGCGCAGCACTCCGGCGTCGTCGTCGGCCCACGACGCCACGCCGTGCCGCCCGCGGACCACGAGCCCGTTGCGGTCGTCCTCCAAATACTCCTCCATGCCCCAGCCGTCGGAGCCGACCACGGCCAGCCCGTAGGACATCGCCTGCAACAGCGACACGATGTGAACGCGGGCCGCGGGCAGCAGGAAGATGTCGCTTTCCGCGTGCAGCTCGGCCATCTCCTCGGGTGACAGGAAGCGGTCGATCACGCGCACCCAGCCGTCGGCGAGGACGCGGTGGTAGTGGTCGGCGATGTCCGGCAGGCTCGTCCGCAGCGTCAGCCGCACGTTCGGGTACTTCTGACGGATCACGGCGAACGCTTCGAGCACGTCGAGGCCGCCGCGGACGAAGAAGTTCTCGGCGATCTGGCACCACGAGTTGATGAACAGCAGGTCGATCGGGGCGTCGGCGGGTTCGTCGTCGTGGGCCTGGAATCGCGCCGGTAGCCGCACCCCGAGCGGGGCGTAGACGACCTTCTTGCGGATCGTCTCGCTGTCGAACAGCGCCGAGATGAGCCGGGCCGACGACTTCATGTGCGTGAGGATCGCCCGGCAGTGGTCGGCCTCCAAAAGCGCCTTGACGATGCCGAAGACGGGCCGCGCCTTCACGTCCATGTCGCAGGTGTGGCCGTTCTGAATTAGCGGGTAGAACAGCGTCGTCGGGTCTTCGACCTCGATGACCCACGGGTTCTGGCCGAACGTGTACGGCATGCTCGTGAGGAACACGAGGTCGTGACGGCCGCCCAAGAGCAACTGCGACTGGAGGTGCCGCGACACGATGAACCGCGCCGCCGTCAGCGGCCGGCACCCCTTCCGCACCAGCAGCAGGAACATCGTGAGCGCCGCGACGAGCACCCGCCAGCGGGCCGCGAGCGTGACGCCCTTGCGCGGGCGGACGAAGGCGAACGGGAAGCGGACGACCGAGCAGAGGGTGAACCACAGCCGCAGCGGCTTGGGGCCGGCGAGTGCGATCATCCGCGTGAGGAGGCCGAACTTCGTGGACGGCGTGACGCCGGAGCGAGTGAATCGGTAGCCGGCCGGCGGGTTCTGCGTGTGGCCGAACTGCGGGTGGGCGCCGCAGTTCCCCGAGCCGACGAACACCGGCAGCCACCCGGCGAACTCGATCGGACGACAAGCGGCGACAGACTTGTACTTCTCGTCCGCACCGCCGAGGCTCGCCGCGCTGATGACGCCGGCGGCGGCGCGGTCGGCGGGGAAGTCGAGGTCGAGGAGGCCGGCGCCGTGCGGCACCGCGTGGTACGCGCCGCGGAAGCGGACCACGTCGTACCCGTCGCGGCGCGTCACGGGTTCGGGCGTGTCCTCGGCCGGGTCGTGGGCGTCGATTACCGCCTGCATCGCCGTCAGGTTTGCGGCCGTCTTCACCGCGGGGTGGTCGAACAGCCGCTCCTCGGCGAGGAGCCGGGCCTCGTCGGCCGTCGGCGGGACGGCGAACACGCGGCCGTGCGTGCGGATGACGCGCCAGCCGCGGTAGCGGTCGGGGAACGGGGTCTTCGGTTGCCGGCCGAGTCGCATCCGTGCGGCTCCTGAGTCGGGGCGAGCGGTCTGGGATGAGAGGTTACACGAACAGCGCCGTGATGCTCCGGCGCAGCTTGTTCAGCACCCGCCCCGGCAGCCGGCGGACGGGCTGCTCGCGCAGCCGGCGCAACAAGCGGAACGGGGCCGAGCCCCACGGCCGGCGCTTCAGGTCGGAGCCGTGGAGCATGTTCAGGTACACGTTGCGGGCCTGGCGGCGGACCAGCTCGAACCAGTAGCGGTTCGTCGGCCCGACGTTGTTCGTGATTTCCATCCGGTTGAACGTCGGCGCCAGCCCGCAGCTGGCCGGGCGGTCGTCGGCCCCGCGGCGCTCGTAGAACGGGGCGTGCGTCTTCCACAGCACCACGCCGTACAGGTCGTACAGCACCACCGACAGGCCCATCAGCCAGCTGTCCACGTTGGCCTGCCAGCCGAAGTTCTGGCACACCTCGATGAGGCGCGAACTCACGACCGGCGACCAGCCGCCGAACGACACCACCCAGCTGCGGATCATGTCCTCGCGGTCGTACCGGCCGGCGTAGGCCTCGATCGGCGGGCGGACGTAGCCCATCACGCAGAACTCGTCCTCGACCGCGAGCACGTCGGACACCCACCCGGGCCGCGTGAACACGAAGTCGTCGGCGGTCATCAGGCAGAACCGGCCGGCCGGGTTCCGCTCGGTGAACAGGTACTCCTGGGCGTTGTGCAGCCCGTGCCGCCCCTCGCCGCGCGACCAGCTGAACGTCTTCACCGCGAACGGGTACGCCGCCAGCTCGGCGTCAGTCATCCGCTCGTCGTCGTCGCTGTCGAACTTGACCAGGAATTCGAGCTGTTCGCGCTCGGCAGGCGTGGTGGTGGCGACGGCCGAATCGAGGAGCCGGCGCAGGCCGCTGTCGGGATTGCCCTTGGCGCGGGAGCAGAACAGCACGCTGATCACGGGGCGCCTCCAGGGTCGGTGCGACAAGTTACAGAAGTCGCGCGGTCCACGTCAATCCTGGCTGAAAGCCCGGGGACGGCCGTCCCCGGGCTTCGCCCACACCTTACAGCTGGTACACGAGCCCCCGGTGGCCGCGGCGAACGGCGAGCATGGCGCACACGCCGAGCACGGCGGTGAACGCGACCGCGTAGGCGTACAGCTTCAGGTCGGGCAGGGTGCCGTTGGCGAGCGGCGTGCGGATCAGTTCGAGGAACAGGTTCACCGGGTTGACCCGCGCCAGCCAGCCGGCGCCTTTCTCGACTAATACCTCGGCCGGGTAGATGATCGGAGTCAGGAAGAACAGCATCTGGCAGCCGATGTCGAGCAGGTGCTTGGTGTCCTGGAAGTAGCACTGGGCGAAGGCGAACAGCGTGGCCGCGGCCCACCCGGCGACGACGAGCAGCGCCAGCGCCGGCAACACCGCGGGGATCACGGCCAGCTTGCCGACGCCGCCGTCCACGAAAGCCACCGCGGCGACGGCGACCAGCAGCGCGATGCCGCCGTGGACGGCCGAGCCGAGGACGAGCCGCAGCGGGTAGAGGGCGTAGGGCAACAGGCTCTGGCGGATGTAGCGCTCGTGGTCGAGGAAGGCGCCGCTGCCGCCGACGAGCGACTCGCGGACGAAAGTCCACACGGCGAGGCCGAGGAGGAGCGTGGTAACGTACCGCCCCGGGCTCATGCCGAGGACGCCGCTGAAGATGAGCACGAACACGCCGGCCATGACGATCGGCTGGACGACGGTCCAGCCGATGCCGAGGACGGAGCGGGTGTAGCGGTTCCGGAGGTCGAGCCGGACGAGGGACAGTAGGAAGTGGCGGAACCGCCACACCGCCGACAGCTGGGTGACCATCCGTGGCCCTTTCGCGCGCGATTGCGGCGGAAGGGTAACCCGGCGCGGCGGGCGGGTGCCAGAGCAGTTTGCGTCTCACTCGGGGAGCGGCCGCGGCCGGTACGCGGCCCACGCGACGGCGCCGCACACCAGCACACCGACATACACGTCGAACAGCGGGTCCCACTGCGCGCGGCCGGTGTAGCCCAGGTCCTTGCGCCAGTCGGCGAACACGCCGACGAAGGCCTGCGACGCGGCGGCGCCGACCACGCCGACGCCGTTCATCAGCCCGAACAGCGCCCCGACGTGCCGGCCGCACTGCGGGATCGCCACCGACCACCAGTTCGGCAGCGTCACGTGCATCGCGAACATTCCCGCCGCCATCAGCCCCGCGGACGCCAGCGCGTCGTCGGCCCGCGCCGCGGCGAACAGGCACGCCGCGGCGACGAGGTAGCACGCCACCGCGAGCCGCCGCCGCGCCGCCACGGCGTCGGGGGCGCGGGCGGTGATGCGGTCGGCGATCAGCCCGCCGAGGAACACGCCGCCCGCGGAGCCCAACAGCACCAGCGACGACAGCCAACCGGCGGCCACGTTCTCCAGCCCGCGCGCGGCGATGAGGTACTTCGAGAGCCAGGTGTACGACAGGTACGTGTAGAACGCCCCGATCACCATGATGAGGCCGAGTACGAGGATGCCGCGGTTCGTCAGCACCGCCGCCCACGGCACCGGCCCCGGGTCCGCGGGGCGAACCTCGACGCCGGCGCGGATCGTCGCCAGTTCCTCGGCGTTCACCGCGGGGTGGGCGGCCGGGTCGTCGCGGAACCACACGTAGAAGCCGACCGCCCACACCACGCCGACGCAGCCGAAGGCGACGAACGCCCACCGCCACCCGGCCAGCTCGATGACCGCCGCCGCCGCCAGCGGCGCCGCCGCGCCGCCGAGCTGCGCGGCGGTGAGCATCACGCCCTGCACCCGCCCGCGCTCGGCGACCGGGAACCACCGCGAGATCACCCGCGCCGCGTTCGGGAACGCGCCTGCTTCCCCCGCCCCGAACAGGAAGCGAATCATCACCAGCGACGTGAACCCCCACGCCGCCCCGGTGAGCGCCGTGAACACCGACCACCAGATGACGATGCGCGCCAGCACCGACCGCGAGCCGAAGCGGTCGCCGAGCCGGCCGGTGGGAATCTCGAACAGCCCGTAGGCGATCGTGAACGCCATCGCGGCGAGGCCCATCTGCGTGTCCGTGAGGCCGAGTTCCCGCTGCATCGGGACGAAGGCCTGGCTGAAGCAGACGCGGTCGAGGTAGAGCACGCCGGCGAGGCCGCACAGCCACAGGACGAGGACGAACCGGGCGCGCGACGAGACGGGCATGAGAGGAGTGTACCCGATCCGCGGCCGGAGTCAGCCGCACGATGACGAACCGAAGACGCACGATCCGATCAAAATCCTGTTTCGGATCGTGCGTCTTCGGTTCGTCATCGTGCGGCAAATTCATCCGCGAACGACTCGCGTTCCGTCGGCCGGCGTGGTGAAATGGCCCGATGCTCATCGGGTATGTCAGCGACGAGCGCTACGCCGCGCTGGCCGGCGTAGCGCTCGAATTCCAGTACGGCCGTAGCGGTTCGTGGGAGGTCCGCTCTCGCGCTAGCGGTGCCGTCCACGCCGACCTGCCGCCGGGCGACTACCGCGTCGTCCTCCAGCACCCGGGCTTCGGGGCGAAGTTCTCGCACGTCACGCTCCCCGTGTCCGAGCCGCACCACTTCCGCCTCCTGGCCGACGGCCTCCTCGGCTACCCCTGGCCGAAGTGGGTGCGCGGCGGCGAGTCGAGCGAGTTCCGCGTTCACAGCGTCGAGCCGTACCACCTGGAACTGTGGCGGTACGGGTGGGAGCCGGAGTTCGTCCGCTCGCTCGGCTGGCACGACGAGCACGCCCCGCGCGCCACGACGCAGACGACGCCCGACGGCGACTACACCCGCACCGGCGTCCGCTGGAACGAGGTCGGCTACGCCAACAGCGTGCATTCGCAGCACGTCGCGGCGCCGGCCCGGAGCGGGCTCTACTACTTCCGCGCCTCGACGAGCGGCGGCCGGCGCTTCGCCTTCCCGTGGGTCGTCGCCCCGGCGAAGCCCACCCACCCGGTCGCGGTGCTGGCGTCGAACATCACCTGGAACGCGTACAACTCGTTCGGCGGCCGCAGCAACTACATCCACGCCGACGGCTGCCCGCCGACGCCGACGCTCAACAGCCGCGCCGAACTGAAGCGCTACTCCGACGCCGGGTTCTTCACCTGGGGCGCGGCCGACTACCCGCCGCTGTCGTTCGACCGGCCCGAGCCGTTCAACCACATCGACTTCGCGGAGCGGATCACCGACGCGATCGAGGGCCGGCAGGCGTGCCACCTCGCCCCCGCGGAGTGGCGCCTCCTCGGGTGGCTCGAGCGCGAGGAGTTCCCCCACGACTACTACGCCGAGACGCAGCTCGACGACGGCACCCTGGACTTGAGCGCGTACCGCGTACTGGTGCTGAGCGTCCACCCCGAGTACTGGACGCGGCGGATGTACGACCGCGTCAAACGCTGGGTCTTCGAGGAGGGCGGCCGGCTGATGTACCTCGGCGGCAACGGACTGAACTGTGAGGTCGAGCTGCGGCCGCACGGGGCGATGGTGTGCCTCAACGAGAAGCTCCGCGGGCTGAGCGTCGATGGCCTCGGCGGCTACGAGAGTCGGTTGCACGTCCGCCACGAGTCGGAGGCGAACCTGCTCGGGGTCGTGTTCACGCCGGCGGGCGCGATGACCGGGGCGCCGTACCGCGTCCTCGACGCCGACCACTGGGCGTTCGCGGGCACGGGGCTGAACGCCGACGACGAGTTCGGCGAACTGTCGCTGCACCGCCGCTGTCCCGGCGGGGCGTCGGGGCACGAAACGGACAAACGCTCGCCGAGTTCGCCGGCGAACGTGCGGGTGCTGGCGCGCGGGTTGAACCCCGACGACGGGGGGGCCGAGATGCTGACGTTCGAGACGCCGTCGGGCGGGGCGGTGTTCTCGGTCGGGTCGATCAACTACGTCGCGTCGCTGCCGGTGGACGCGGCGGTGTCGCGGATCACGGCGAACGTGTTGCGGCGGTTCCTCGAATAAGAAAGCTCACGCAGAGGCGCAGAGCCGCAGAGAAGAACAATCCGGCTCTGGTTTTCTCAGCGGCTCTGCGCCTCTGCGTGAGATTCCTGATGAAAATCACCCGCGTCGAAGCCATCCCGGTGTGCGTCCCCCTGAAGAAAGGCTGGACCGCCAAGACGGCCCACGGCGAGCACGTCGTTTCGCCCTACGTCGTCGTCAAGGTTCACACCGACGCCGGACTCGTCGGGCTCGGTGAAGCCACGATTTCCGGCCTGTGGTCCGGCGAGACGCAGGCCGGGAGCGTCACCGCGATCACCGACTACATCGCCCCGCAGCTCGTCGGCACCGACCCGCGCGACATTACCGCCGCACGGCGGGCGATGGACTTCATTATCAAGCTGAACCCGTTCACGAAGGCCGCCGTCGAGATGGCCCTGTGGGACATCGCCGGCAAGGCCGTCGGGCTCCCCGTGTACCAACTCCTCGGCGGCAAGGTCCGCGACCGGGTGCGGATCAAGCTCGTCGTGTGGGCGCGCGACGTGCCCGGCTCCCGCGCCATGGCCGAGGGGCATCTGAAGCTCGGCGTGTCGTGCGTGAAGGTGAAGGTCGGCCTCGACCCCGATACGGACGTGGCCCGCGTGAAGGCCGTCCGCGAGGTCGCCGGCCCGGACGTGCCGCTGACCATCGACGCCAACTGCGGCTGGACGATCCGCCAGGCCCGACACTGCCTCCGGGCACTCGCCGACACCAACCTACTCCTCGTCGAACAACCGATCCCGGCCGGCGACCCGGCGGCGCTGGCCGAGCTCCGGCACGTCACCGCTGCCGCGATCATGGCCGACGAGAGCGTCTTCACGCTACAAGACGCGTGGCTCCTCACCACGCACCGGGCCGCGGACGTGCTGAGCGTGTATCCCGGCAAGCACGGCGGCATCGCGGCCACGGCCGAGATCGTCGCGGTGGCGAAGGCGGCGGGAATCCGCTGTACGATCGGCAGCAATCTCGAACTCGGCATCGGCACCGCGGCCATGCTCCACGTCGCGGCCGCGTTCCCCGAGATCGACACCGACACCTTCCCCGCCGACACCATCGGCCCGTTCTACCACGACGCCGACCTGATCACGCGGCCGCTCGACCTCGGCCCGCCGTACGCGCGGGTGCCGGACGGCCCCGGGCTCGGCGTCGAACTCGACGAGGAACAGCTGGCGCGGTGGCGCGTGGGTTAACGAAGCCCGGGGACGGCCGTCCCCGGGCTTTCAGCCCGGGTTCACGGACTCGCCGTTCTCGCCGACGCGGACGACGCGGACGGTCGGGTACAGCGGCCCGCCCTCGATCGGGTGGCCGGCGAGGATCACGACCCGCTCGCCGGGGCGGACCGTACCCGCCGCGAAGGCGTCGCGCACGGCCATCGCGGTGCGGTCGCCGCCGGGGCCGGCGGGCGTCATCCGCACCGGGGTCACGCCCCAGTCGAGCGCCAGCCCCTGCAGCACCTGGTCGGCCGGCGACACCGCCACCACCCGCGCCCAGGGCCGGCGCCGCGTCACCAGTCGGGCCGTGCGGCCGGACAGCGTCGGGATCACGATCGCCGTCGCCTCCACCTGGTCGGCCAGGTCGCACGCCGCCTCGGCCATCGGGTCGTAGATGCCGCCGTCGGGCCGGTTGAAGTGGCTGCCGAGCGAGTGGCCGCTGTCTCGCAGGTGGGTTTCCGTTTCGACCGCGATGCGGGCCATGCACGACACCGCCTCCACCGGGTACTTGCCGACCGCCGTCTCGCCGGACAGCATCACCGCGTCGGTGCCGTCGAAGATGGCGTTGGCCACGTCGCTGGCCTCGGCCCGGGTCGGCCGCGGGCTCTCGCGCATGGAGTCGAGCATGTCGGTCGCGGTGATGACCGGCTTCCCCGCGGCCCGGCACTCGGCGATCAGCATCTTCTGCACCATCGGCACCTTCTCGAGCGCGATCTCGACGCCGAGGTCGCCGCGGGCCACCATCACGCCGTCGAACGCGGCGACGATCGCCACCGCCCGGCCGACCGCCTCCGGCCGCTCGACCTTGGCGATGACCGGGGCGCGCATCCCGGCCGCGGCCATCGCCGCGCGGACCTCGTCGGCCGCCTCCGGGCCGCGGACGAACGACAGCGCCACCCAGTCCACGCCGACCCGCGCCGCGATGGCCAGCGCCGCCCGGTCGCGGTCGGTGACGGCGGCGATGGTCAGCGGCGTGTCGGGGAGGTTCAGCCCCTTGTTGGGCTTCAGCGTGCCGCCGACCACGATGCGGGCCAGCAGCCGGCCACCGTGGGTGAGGCCGGCGTCGAGTTGCAGCCGGCCGTCGTCGAGGAGCATCCGCTGGCCCGGACGCACGTCGGCGAGCACCTCGGGTTCGGTGAGGACGATGTCGTCCGCGTGGACCGGCTCGTCGGTCAGGCTGAAGCACACTTCCGCGCCTGGGACGAGTTCGCGGGCGGCGGCGATCTTCACGCGCAGCTTCGGCCCCGGCAGGTCGGCGAGCACGGCGGCGAACTTGCCGACCTTGCGCGCCGCGTCGCGGAACCGGGCGACGCGGGCCAGGTGCTCGTCGGCGGAGCCGTGCGAGAAGTTCACCCGGGCCACGTCCACGCCGGCGCGGAGCACGGCTTCGAGCACGACCGGGTCGTCGGTGGCCGGCCCGAGTGTGGCGACGATCTTGGTCCGCCGGGGGTTCGGGGACATGGGGGTTCAGCTCCGGTAGGATGGGACCGCCGCGGGGGTGGTGTATGGCGTGGGGCGCGCGGGTTCAATTCGCCGGGCTTCTGGCGCTGACGGTCGCGCTCGGCTGGCGCGGCGTTGCGGCGCTGGCGCAGCCGCCGAGGTTCGACCCGGCGCACCCGGCGATCCGCGCCACGGCGTGGCTGGCGGTGGCGGCGTGGGCGGTCGGCTGGCCGCGCGCCTGGCGCGGCAGCGGGGCGTGGATGTGGGGATGGGGGGCGGCGGCGGCGGCGTTCCACGTCGCGGTGGCGTTGCACGTCGGCCACGGGTGGTCGCACGCCGACGCCGTGCGGCACACGGCGGAGGTGTCGGGCGTGGGGGCGGGGGTGTGGGTGAACTACGCCTTCGTCGCCGTCTGGCTCGCGGACGCGGCGTGGCTGGCGGTGGGGCGAGAGAGCTACCGGCGGCGCCCGCGCGGGGTGGCGTGGGGCGTCCACGGATTCCTGGCGTTCGTGGTGGTGAATGCGGCTATCGTCTTCGCGCCGGGCTGGCGGGTCGGGCTGACGTGGGCGATGCTGATCGCACTCGCGGCGATCTGGAAGAGCCGTTGAGCGGGGTCGCGTGAGCGCCCCGTGCGACGGCACAACGGACCACGCCGGGCGTGACTCGATGTGCGGTCGCACGGGGCCGCTCACGCGACCCCGCTCAGTGCGTAATTCGCGCCACGCTCACGCCGTCGGCGCCGCGGGTGCCGGGGCTGCGGGCGTGGGGGCGGGGGCCGCGGGCTTCCGCGCGTTCAGCTGCACCTTCTTCTCGCCTTCCTTCAGCAACTCGATCACCGCGGTGTGGCCGCCGTCGCCGAGGCGGCGGTAGTGCTGCTTGATGATCCGCGTGTACCCGCCCGGCCGCTCCTTGTAGCGCGGGCCGATGTCGCGGAACAGCTTCTTCAGGATCGTGTCGCCCTCGACCACCTCGTCCTTCTTGTCGACCACGGCGGTGCCGTGCGTCGGCCCGAGCACCGCCATGGCCTGCCGCCGGAGGTGCAGCGCCTTCGCCCGCGCCACCTTGTCCCCCTCGGGGGCGGCGGCGACGATCACCGCGGCCTTCTTGGCCATCGTGATGAGCTTCTCGACGTACGGCCGCAGCGCCTTCGCCTTCGCCAGCGTGGTGACGATCCGCTCGTGCGTGATGAGCGAGCGGGAGAGGTTGCGGAACAGGGCTTCGCGGTGAGCCGGGCTGCGGTTGAAGTGCTTTCCGGACTGACGGTGGCGCATGGCTTCCTCAGTTGTCAGTGGTCAGTTTTCAGTTGTCAGTCATACCCCCGCGCCGTGCCACGGGTCGCGGGGGATGTTCCGGTCAACGCCGTGGCCGACTGACCACTGACAACTGACCACTGACAACTTGCCGCGTCAGCGGCGGGCCGGCAGCTTCATCCCGAGGGCGAGGCCGCGCTCCTGGAGCTTGGCCTTCACCTCGCGGAGGGTCGTCTCGCCGAAGTTGCGGACCTCGAGGAGCTCGTCCTCGGCCCGCATCACGAGCTCCCGGACCGTGGTGATGCCCTCGGTTTCCAGGCAGTTCGTCGCCCGGACCGACAGCTCCAGCTCGGCCAGGCTCATGTTCAGCTTCTTCTCCAGCTCGGCGTCGCCGGCGTCGCGCACCCCGCCGCCGCCGACCTCGATCGGCTCGTCCAGCGGCACCTCCGGCCCCGGCTCGGTGTACTGCACGAACGGGTTCAGGTGCTTGCGCAGGATCTTCGCGGCCTCCACCAGCGCCATCTGCGGGCCGACCGTGCCGTTCGTCCAGATCTCGATCACCAGCCGGTCGTAGTTCGTCTTCTGGCCGACGCGCGTCTCCTCGATGTCGTACTTCACCCGCACGACCGGCGAGAACGAGCTGTCGATCGGGATGACGCCGATCTCGCGCTCCTTGCCGGAGTTCTCCTCGGCCGTCTTGTACCCGCGGCCGTTCTCGACCGTCATCTCGACGCCGAACGGCACGTCAGCGGTGAGCGTGGCGAGGTGGTGCTCGGGGTTGATGATCTGCACCGTCTCGTCGTGCTGCACGTCCACCCCGCGCACGACCCCGGCCTCGTGCTTCTGGATGCGCACCACCTTCGGCTGGTCGCTGACGTTCTTGACGACCAGACTCTTGACGTTCAGCAGGATGTCGGTCACGTCCTCGACGACGCCGTTGATGGTCGAGATCTCGTGCTGCACGCCGGCGATCTTGACCCGCGTGACGGCGGAGCCTTCGAGGCTCGACAGGAGGATGCGGCGGAGGCTGTTGCCGAGCGTCATCCCGAAGCCGCGCTCGAACGGCTCGACGTAGAACTTGCCGTACGTGTCGGTGAGGGTGGCCCGGTCGGCCGTCACCCGGTTGGGCAGTTCGAGCCCGCGCCAGCGTACCCGCATGAGAAGTCCTCCGGCCGTCGGCTTACCGCCCCCGCCGGCCCCGCGACCGGGACAGCAGGGGCGAGCCAGACGGGACATAGTGGTCAGTGGTCAGTGGTCAGTTGTCAGTCGGACAACGGACCACCCCCCGGGCGTCGCGGCTTCGGG